>FSSH01000039.1_pt1 | contig 221445 bp, 192 predicted proteins | sample 1166101 | NCBI WGS metagenome assembly FSSH01 (sample SAMEA32972668, study PRJEB13176) | freshwater metagenome | biome: Drinking water system; feature: Biomass in drinking water that filtered by 0.45 um membrane; material: drinking water | place: USA | collected 2012-12-20 | depth 0 m
GGGCGGAATGGAGCCTTACGTTAATCTCAAATTTCAAAAGGAATGAAAATTTAAGACGACAACTATTGTGACGCGGGGGGCAGCGGAGCGGAGTTATTTAACCAGTCGCTTAACTTTGAAGCCATTTTGTGACAATGAAAAAGTTCCGGGCGGGTTGGATAACCCGCCCGGTAACCAAGATAAACCCGCCATACGCACGAAGGTTATTGACAACGACCTCGTTGGTAATTTCGGGGGACGATGCTTTTCTTAAGCTTTAACCCTGCAAAGCCTTCAACAATCCCTGCAATTTATCGTTGGCATCGCCGAACAGCATGCGGGTGTTGTCATGCACAAACAGCGGGTTACCGACGCCGGCGTAACCGGAGGCCATGGAGCGTTTCAGCACGATGGTGCTTGCACCTTTCCAGCATTCCAGCACCGGCATGCCGGCTATCGGGCTGTTCGGGTCGTCCAAGGCCGATGGATTGACGATGTCGTTGGCGCCGATGACGATGGAGACATCGACATGCGGGAAGTCTTCGTTGATTTCGTCCATTTCAAACACAATGTCATACGGCACTTTCGCTTCAGCGAGCAACACATTCATATGCCCCGGCATCCTTCCTGCGACCGGATGGATGGCAAAGCGAACTTTTTTGCCGCGACTGGTCAGGAATTTGGTGATTTCGTTGACCGTGTGCTGCGCTTGCGCCACGGCCATGCCATAGCCGGGGATAATCACGATATCTTTGGCATCCAGCAACAGTTGCGCGGTTTCTTCAACTTCAATCGGCTGCACATCGCCGACCACTTCCGCCGCTTCACCGCCCGCGCTACCAAAGCCGCCGGCAATTACGCTGAGAAAGTGTCGATTCATGGCGCGGCACATGATGTAACTCAGAATCGCGCCGCTGGAGCCCACCAAAGCGCCGGTGACGATCAGCAAGTCATTGCTGAGCATGAAGCCGGTAGCGGCCGCGGCCCAGCCGGAATAGCTGTTCAACATCGATACCACTACCGGCATGTCGGCGCCGCCGATGGCCATCACCATGTGTACGCCAAATACCAGGGCGATAACGGTCATGATCGCCAGCGGAATCATCCCGCCGCCGCTTTCCGCTGCACTCAAAAAGCTGCCGCCCCAGATCACGGTAGCGACCAACATCGCCAGATTCAACCAATGCCGCGCGGGCAACAAGATCGGTTTGCCGCTAATGCGACCGCAGAGCTTGCCGAAGGCGATGACCGAACCGGAAAATGTCACCGCACCAATAAATATACCGATGTAGGTTTCTACTTCGTGGATGGTTTTTTCGGCGCCGACCAAACTGTTGGAATGATCCATGGCGTTGGCGTAACCGACTAATACCGCCGCCATACCGACCAAGCTGTGCATCAATGCCACCAGCTCCGGCATTTGCGTCATTTCCACCTTGGCGGCGGCTTTGGTGCCAATGAAGCCACCGATCAGCAGGGCAATCGTCAGTATCACGTAGGCGGTCACGCTGCCGCCGAATACCGTGGCGGCAATCGCAATCGCCATGCCGGTCATCCCGTAATAGTTGCCTCGGCGCGCAGTGTCTTGCTTGCTTAGGCCGCTGAGGCTGAGTATGAATAGAATCGAGGCTGCGATGTACGCCATCGTAACTAGACCGTTTGACATGTAGCTCTCCTTATTTTCTAAACATTTCAAGCATGCGGCGCGTCACGAGAAAGCCGCCGGCAATATTGATGGATGCGATCAGAATGGCCACCGCCGACAAAATGCCGATTACCGAGTCAGGCGAGGACACCTGCACCAGAGCACCGATCACGATGATGCCACTGATGGCGTTAGTCACGCTCATTAATGGCGTGTGCAACGACGGTGAGACGTTCCAAATCACCTGATATCCGACAAAGCAAGCCAACACAAACACCGTGAAGTGCGACAAAAACGAGGTAGGGGCCGTCGCGCCGACCGCAAAAAACACCAGAGCAGCCAATGCAATTGGCAGCCATTGTTTTATCGGTTCCGGTATTAGGGATTTGGTTTCGACAGTGGTTACCGCTTCGGTCGCTGCCGCCTGTTTGGGCGCGGCAGATAGTTTGGGCGGTGGTGGTGGCCAGGTGATATTGCCTTCCTGAATCACCGTCGCGCCGCGAATCACCTCGTCCTCCATATTGATGACGGTGTTGCCGTCTTTGTCGGGGGTGAGGTCGGTGAGCAGATGCCGCAAATTGGTGGCGTAAAGTTGGCTGGATTGATTGGCCAAGCGGCTGGGCAAATTGGTGTAACCAATGATAGTCACATCGTGTTTCACCACTACCTGATTTTTCTCGGTCAAGGCACAGTTACCACCTTGTTCGGCTGCCAAATCCACGATCACGCTGCCGGGTTTCATCGATGCCACCATCTCGGCGGTAATCAGTTCCGGTGCGGGTTTGCCGGGAATCAAAGCGGTGGTGACGATGATGTCCACTTCCTTGGCTTGCTGGGCAAACAAAGCCATCTCCGCTTCGATAAATTCTTTGGACATGGTTTTGGCGTAACCGCCGCTGCCCGAGCCGTCTTCCTGGAAATCCAGCATTAGAAACTCGGCGTCCATGCTTTCGATTTGCTCTTTCACTTCCGGGCGGGTATCGAAGGCGCGGACGATAGCGCCCATGCCTTTGGCGGCGCCGATGGCTGCTAGTCCGGCCACGCCGGCACCAATCACCAATACTTTGGCGGGCGGGATTTTACCGGCAGCAGTGATCTGACCGGTGAAGAAGCGGCCAAAATGCTGGGCGGCTTCCACTATTGCCCGATAACCGGCGATGTTGGCCATGGAGCTGAGTGCGTCCATTTTTTGGGCGCGGGACATACGTGGCACGCTGTCCATCGCCAATACCGACACTTTTTTTGCTGCCAGTTTTTGCATCAGCGCTTCGTTTTGGGCCGGCCAGATGAAGCTGATTAATTGTTGGCCTTCTCGTAGCAAGTCGACTTCGTCGATAGCCAGTTGCGGATGAAATTCGGGCGCGCGGACTTTCATGACAATGTCGCTGTTTTGCCATAATTCCTGTGCTGAACCGACGATCTGCGCCCCTGCGGCGCGGTATGCATCGTCGGAAATATTGGCATTGTCGCCCGCACCACTTTCCACCAAGACTTCAAAGCCGAGTTTAATGATTTTTTCTGCGGCGTCTGGCGTCGTGGCGACGCGCTTTTCGCCGTCGTGAACTTCTTTGGGCACACCGATTTTCATAATTTCTCCTGTGATTTGGAGGGGAATAACGGATTGTTATTACACTAAAAAGCCAGCGGGCGAGGATAGGGGATTGAACCGGTTTTATCAATTGTTTTCTGTGGGCGTAACGAATTACGCTAAAATCCGTGGGTCTGCTTAAGCCAACTAAAATAATAATGAGAATATTGGTGGTCGATGATAGCAAAACGATCAGGCAACTGGTTGCCGAATGCCTAAAGGAAATGGGGCATGCGGTGGCTTATGCCGAAAACGGAGCTGAAGCCTTGCAATATGTCGGAGACCATGGTGTGGACTTGATTTTGATGGATGTGGAGATGCCGTTTCTCAGCGGTTTCGAAGCCACGAAAGCCATCCGAGAGTTGAAAAAAGCCGACTGGTTTCCGATTGTTTTTTTAACCATGCACGACGATGACAAATCGTTTGCCAACGGCATTTTGGCCGGTGGCGATGCTTATTTGCCTAAGCCGCTGAATCCCAACCGTTTGCGTCTTACCGTGATTGCGATGGAGCGGATTTACGTGATGCGGCAAAAACTGCAAACAACCCAACGGGAATTGCAGGCCGCCAATCAGGAATTGGAGCGCTTGTCATTGCGCGATCAATTGACCGGTTTGGGCAACCGTCGCCATTTCGATAGTAATCTTGCCATGCAGTTTGCGCTGTCCCGCCGCAATAAATCGCCTTTGTCTTTAATCATGTGCGATATCGATTACTTTAAAAATTACAACGATTCCTTAGGTCACCCACAAGGCGATACATGTTTGATTGAGGTGGCGAAAACCATGAGGGCGCAGTTGCAACGCAACAGCGATTTACTGTGCCGCTATGGTGGCGAGGAGTTTGTAGCGATCTTGCCAGATACCTGTTTAAACGATGCCCGGGTATTGGCTGAAAATATTCGCCGTCAAGTTTTCGAAACCAACATTGTTTACGGCGAGCCTGAAACGCGACGCGTTAGCTTGAGTTTGGGCGTGGCAACCTATGTCGGCCAGTATAAAACAGAGCTTGAGATGATCGAAGCGGCGGATGCGTCTTTGTACAAGGCCAAGCAAAATGGCCGTAATCGGGTGGAAATAACTTAGGCCGTGTATTTAGCCAAAGACTTTCTCGAAACTGCGGAAGGTTTGATTTTCGCGGTAGTCGCCGACGGCCATGAAAACGGCAAGGTCTTGTGTTTTCTGCGCTATTTGTGTCTGGAGGGTGTCTGGCGCAAGGTTGATACCGAGCTGGCGAATAGCTATCTTGACCAATATTGTCCGCAGTATTTGCATTATTCGGCATTGCGCGACGCGCACTTACATGCTGTGCCGCTTGCTAAGATTGCTAAGCATTACCAGTGCCGACAAGGTTTGCAGCAGTTGTTGCTTGAGGAGCCTAGGGATCCTGTATTAGCCGACCTGCATGCGCTATGGGGTTTATTGCAGGAGAATGGCTTGGCGCTCAGCCACTTTGGCGTGACCGGTTCCCTGCTTGTCGGTATGCAAAAGCACGGTTCCGATATCGATCTGGTCTGTTATGACCGTAGCGAGTTTCATCGTGCGCGCACTATCGTCCAGGCCTTGATAGCCGCCGATTGTTGTCAGGCGCTGAGCGTTATGGATTGGTTGGAAGCTTACAAGCGGCGGGCATGCGATTTTGCTTTTGATCAATATGTTTGGCATGAACAGCGCAAATACAACAAGGCTATGATCAACGGGCGTAAATTCGATTTATCGTTGGTGCTTGCTGAGCGGGAAGCAAAAGACAAGCGTTACCGTAAATTGGGTTTTATCAGGATCGATGCAGAAGTCAGCGACGATCAATGCAGTTTCGATTATCCGGCGCAATTCGCCATCCGGCACCCGCAAGTGGATAGCGTGGTATGTTTTACTGCAACGTATATCGGTCAGGCGCAAGCTGGCGAGCGGGTTAGGGTGGCTGGGCAGTTAGAAGTCGATCAACACGGTAATCACCGTATAGTGGTTGGGGCTAGCCGAGAAGCCATTGGCGAATTTATCCAGGTAATTCGGTGAAACAGCAGTCCTGGCGCGCGATCATTTTCGATATGGATGGTCTTGTTTTAGACACAGAACCGACTTACGTACAGGCTTGGCGGATGGCAGCCGCCGAGCTTGGGTTTAGTATGCCGACCGCATTTTGGGATGGCTTGTCCGGTTGCTCGGGAAAGACCGTGACGCAGCGTTTGCAGGATCAATGCGGGGTAGGATTGGAACTGGAAAGGTTTCAGCAGTTAAGCAGCGTTTACTGGCTCGCGCATGTTCAACAGCGCGGTATCGGGGTAAAACCCGGTTTTTTTGCCGTATTAAACCTAATTACTCGGTACGCTTTGCCGTTCTGCTTGGCAACCAACAGTCCGCTGGCGGCGGCGCACCAATGTTTAGCCTGGGCCGGATTGTCGGATGTTTTTCCACTTATTGTCGCTGGCGACTCGGTGAGCAGTGCTAAACCTGCCCCGGATATTTTTTTGCGGGCATCCGCCGAATTGGTGAAACCGATTCAAAACTGTTTGGTACTCGAAGACTCGCCGATAGGTATCCGTGCCGCGCTGGCCGCTGGCGCGCCTTGCATTTTTGTGCCGTCTATACAACCAGCGGATGCGTGGGCCGCCGCACACGCCGATTATCTGTTAGACGATTTGCAACAGGTGGCCGATTTTATCTCGGCCCGTAAACATCATCCGCTATAATGCGGAGCTCTTATTGTCAGATGGAATCCAGGTGGTGAAAGCGCGGTACCAAACAGTGACGGTGATAGCTCCCGCTCGATTGCACATGGGCTTTATCGATTTAAGCGGTGGATTGGGGCGGCATTTCGGTAGCATCGGTTTGGCGCTGAATGAAATTAACACCCGCCTGAACATTACCGCTGCGGATAGCTTGCACGTGACTGGCCCATCCGCTGAGCGGGCTTTGAAATGTACCCGGCAATTTTGTCAGTTGTTGGGGGTTTCCGATTTACTCAGCATTACTATTGAAAATGCTATTCCGGAGCATATAGGGCTTGGGTCGGGCACGCAAATGGCTTTGGCTGTCGGTGCCGGGTTGAATGCGTTTTATGGTTTGGGACTGTCGGTACGGGAAATAGCTCAGCTTTCTGATCGGGGCGCGCGCTCAGGCATCGGTATCGGTATCTTTGAAAAAGGCGGCTTGGTGGTGGACGGCGGCCGTGGGCCTGAAACCAAGACGCCACCGATCATAACCCAGATGGCTGTGCCTGAAGACTGGCGGTTTATTTTGGTATTTGATCAGCGCGGTCAAGGGTTGCACGGCGAGCAAGAAATCAGCGCTTTTCAGCAGTTGCCGCCGTTTCCGCAAGCGCAGGCAGAGCGCCTATGCTACTTGCTGCTGATGCAGGGCTTGCCGGCGCTGGCTGAGCATGATCTGCTTAAATTTGGTGAAGTGATTACCTCGTTACAGCAAGCGGTCGGCGATCATTTCGCGCCGGTGCAGGGCGGAATGTTTACCAGCCCGGATGTCGCAGGGGCTATGGCAACCCTGGCAGCACAAGGTGCGGTGGCGGTCGGGCAAACCTCTTGGGGCCCGACTGGATTTTGCGCGGTAGCCAGTCACGAGCGGGCTTTGGCATTGCAAGGTCTTTTGGAGCAGCAATTTGCCGCATCGCCTTTGTCTTTCTTGATAGCCAGCGCCAGAAATGACACTGCGGATATTCTCGTAAGCTAGGCGGGTTAGCTCACGACGTGCTCGGCGCTATCACTGACTTGTCGGTTATCCGTCCACGAGGCTGTTATTTTGTCGCCAGTGGTGGCCGTTTTTGAGCGGATCGTAAAAAACGGATTCTTTGAAACACTGCCAGCTAGATTACAGGTAAAGATAACCTGCCCATTCAGTTTAAGCACTAATTGCTCAATAAAATGAGCGGGAATGAGCTCGCCATTCAAATCGCGGTTGCGGCCGTTTTCCATAGGATGGGAAATCAGTAATTTGATCTCTGTAATTCCGTCTAGGCGTTGGCTTCTAATTTTAATCGAGTTAGCCATATTTACCCCGTCCCGCAACCACCGCGCATCACATTAACCCATCGTGCTGTGCGTAGCCATTCTCCGTTTCTCCGCGCCAACAGAATGACGTTGCACGAGGCAGCTAATTTAACCCGGCCGGTTATCTGTGCAAGCAGCACAGGTGAAAGCTGAAATTCTGCGAGTAATGGCGTGGGGTTTTTATCGGCGAACAGAAAGATCGTCTCAATCCCATCTAGTTCAGAGGTGATACTTACCGGTACCACCGAGCCATCTTCCGCAATATCGGGCAGGATCAATTTAATGTTATCGGTATCGCTTACCGCTAAATTTCCGATCACTTTTGCGAAGATTTTGCTGTAATCCTCAGCGGCAAAATACTCGGCTAGTCTGTCTGTATTAGCGTCTACCGATTTGCCGGACAGTAAAGTGCCCAGCATCAAAATACCCGAATGCTTTAGAAATACGCGGCGTGAACTAGGCATGAGTCTTTGAAACCTTAAGAAGTTTGACCTATATCAAAATAGATCAGCTGCCGTTTGTTATCTTTTTCGTCGCTGAACACGCTTCAGCGCCACCATCACAACCAACAAAAGGAAGGTAGAAAATGAGTGAAGTACAAGAAAAAGATAATTTCTGGCTCTATATCGTCATTGCTGTCGTGTTAGCGGCTGGCGCTGTGCTGATCGTAAAAAATGCCGAGCATGATAAATATGCTACTGCGGCAAAAAATATCGCCGAAGACTCCGCCAATTCCGCTTACCGCAATGATGTACTTCACAGCGGTGGCGCAACAAGATAAGTGCTTTTCAGCTTTTCGGGAAATGTAATCTGCGTTTCCCAAATTCGCGGATTTTGGTGGGGCACCCGGCCCTCGTCAAAATCCGTTTCTGTTTCTGTTTCTGCTAGGCGTTAAACAATACCGTTGCTTTCAGCAAGGCGATGGCATTGGCCATGCCAACCGCTAAGTTTTTCTCGATCTCGGCCATGGTGGTGTCACCTTCGACCACACCTGCCGCCCAATTGGCCACCACCGAGATATTTGCATAAGCCAGACCCAGTTCCCGCGCTAATGCGGCTTCCGGCATGCCGGTCATGCCCACCAAATCGCAACCGTCCTTAGCCATGCGCTTGATTTCGGCGACTGTTTCCAGTCGGGGGCCTTGGGTGCAGCCGTAGGTGCCTGAGGGAGTTGTCGAAATGTTTGCCTGTTCTGCGGCTTGCATAATGCGCGCGCGTAGCGACGGTGTATAGGGCTCGGTGAAATCGATATGCGTCACATGCTCCAGATTGTCGGCAAAAAACGTATGTTCCCTGCCATAGCTGTAGTCTATTAGTTGATCGGGAATCGCAATAACGGCCGGTGCCATCTCAGTGCCGATGCCACCGACTGCGGCGACACCGATAATCTCGGTAACGCCTAGTTCTTTTAAACCCCAGATGTTGGCGCGGTAGTTGATCTTGTGCGGCGGGATTTGATGTGGGTTGCCGTGTCTGGCCAGAAACACCAATTTCTGGCCGCTTAGCTCGCCAAGTAAATAAGCCGCGGACGGCTCGCCGAAGGGTGTGCTTACACGTTCTTCACCAGTGATTATTAAGTCTTCGATTTGGGTGAGGCCGGTGCCGCCTATGATCGCTACTGTCATAACACGTCCTTGCAGGCAAACACGCCGGGTGCATTTCTGAGGTAACCCTTGTAATCCATGCCGTAACCGAAGAGGTAATGGTTGGCCACGCTGAGGCCGATAAAATCTGCTTGAATTGGTTTGCTGACTTGCAGATCTTTTTCGAACAGCGCTGCTGTGAAGACCGCACTCGCACCTTGTTCATGGCAATATTCGACAATGGCATGCAGGGTATGGCCTTCGTCGAGAATATCGTCGACAACCAAGATTGTGCGGCCAGCCAACGGTGTGGTCGGTTTGAACAGCCAATGGATATCGCTACCCGAAGTCGTGTTGCGGTAACGGCTGGCGTGCACGCTATCCAGATTCAAGGGAAAGTCCAGACGTGGTAGCAATTTGCCGGTGGCGATAATGCCGCCGTTGATCACGCACAACACCAATGGATTAGTGCCCTGCAATTGTTTGCTGATCGCCGCAGCCATGTTATCCAGCGCGGCTTCGACTTCCTCCACGCTGTGCAATAACAGCGCTTGCTGTTTAACAATGTCGATTTCCTCAAGCATGGGATTCATAAAATTCCGAGATTTGTTTGGAAACTGTTTGCCATTTTTCATTTTTAGCCAAGGCATCCTTGTCGAGCTGGCACTTGCCGCGCATGGCTTGTAAGCGTTGTTCGCGTTTGCCGTTTTGACTGATAGGCAATTTATCCAGCACCTGTTCGGCGGCTACCGAATTATTGCAAACCAGCAGCATATCGCAGCCGGCTTGTTGGGCAAGGCCGGCGCGCTCGTTAAAATCGCCGATGCTGGCTGCGCCTTCCATGCTCAAATCGTCGCTGAAGATCGCGCCGTCGAAGCCCAACTCGCCGCGTAAAATCGTTTGTAACCAGAAGCTGGAGAAACCGGCCGGGTAGCGGTCCACTTGCGGATAAGCCACATGAGCCGGCATGATCGCTTCCAGGCCTTCCTCGATCAGTTGTTTGAACGGCAATAAATCCTGCTGGCGGATCGTTTCCAGATCGCGCTCATCGACTGGCAAGGTCAAATGCGAATCCAATGCTACCGCACCATGACCGGGGAAATGTTTACCCGTGGCCGCCATGCCGGCGCTGCGCATGCCTTGTCGAAACGCGCCGGCCAGTTCTCCGGCTAATGTCGCGTCTCGGGAAAATGAGCGGTTGCCGATGATTTCGCTGACGCCGCAATCCACATCCAACACCGGCGCGAAACTAAAGTCCACATCCACTGCAAGCAGTTCGCTGGCCATCAGCCAGCCGGCGGCTTCTGCCAGCTCGGGCTGTTCGGCGTAAAAAGCGGCTGCCGGTAAGCGGGTAAAGCCGTTTTGAAAGCGTTGCACGCGACCGCCTTCCTGATCGACCGCGATCAGTATGTCACCGTTGCGCGCGGCGCGGATCTGTTTGATCAAGTCGGCGACTTGCCGAGGGTTGTCGTAATTTCTAGCGAACAGAATTAAGGCGCCAGTATTGGGATGAGCGATTTTTTCTTTGTCCAGCGCGCTGAGGCTGTGGGCCTCGATGTCTATCATGACCGGGCCGATAGCTTTTGGTTTCATGGTGATAAATAGTGAAAATGGAATATACTTTTGGTCTAACCATCACATTATATGAGGAAACCGTGCGAACATTTATTTTGTTGATCAGTTTGATGCTGTTGCCGATGCTAGCTGGGGCTAATTCCGGGGAGAAAAAAGCCGACGAAAGTGCCGGCCCGGTTATTGAGTATGTGGAGATGAAGCCCAAGTTCACCGTCAACCTCGCTGAACCTAAGAAATATCTGATGTTGAATGTGCAGCTATTGGTAGAAGGTGCCGAGCACGTTGAGAAGGTCAAAAAACATATGCCGGTTTTACGTCATGAAATGATCATGATGCTGAGCGGTATGAAAAGCACTGACTTACAGAGCATGGAGCAACGCGAAGCTCTGCGCGTGATAACCAAACAACTGATAACTGATCTGTTGACTAAGATTCAAAACAGCGACGGTTTTCGCGATGTGTTTTTCTCCGAGTTTTTGATTAATTAGTTGTATTGATCAATCAATTGCTTAGGTTAAAAAAGCGCGCAGCGCTGCGCGCTTTTTTTTGCTGTTTACTTTTCTCAAGCGAAAGAATCTGCAGCCGAACCCATCGCTGGCAGCTAAGCCGCTACCAAGCACCATAGATAAATCCCTGCGGGAAATGGGAGTTACGAAAAGGTATTTCGCGAAACAGGTAAAAGTACTCTATGTCGCAGTCGGGCGGCGTGGATGATGATTGTCAGCCAATAACTTGTCAAACAAATATTGCCGCGCGCTTGTATGCAAACGCCAGTCGTGAAACGATGGCTAAACACGCGCCACCTCTTACCCGTGACTTCATCCATGACTAAATCGCTCGTAGTAAGCTCTTCTGCTGATAATTCCCCGATCGTTAGCTTATGTGGTGTCGATAAAACCTACCCCGGCGGTTTTCAAGCGCTAAGTAACGTAAACCTGGAGATTCAGCGCGGCGAGATATTCGCTTTACTTGGGCCGAATGGCGCAGGCAAAACCACGCTGATCAGTATCATCTGCGGCATTGTTAATCCCAGTGCCGGCAAGATAGTCGCCGATGGACACGACATTGCGCGCGATTATCGTGCGGCACGGGCCGCTATTGGCTTGGTGCCGCAGGAACTGCATACCGATGCATTCGAGTCGGTGTGGGCTACGGTCACATTTAGCCGGGGACTATTTGGTAAGCCGCCCAACCCCGCTTACCTGGAAAAAGTCCTGCGTGACCTGTCGCTGTGGGACAAGCGCAAGGTGAAAATCATGGCATTGTCCGGCGGCATGAAGCGCCGGGTATTGATTGCCAAGGCGCTATCTCACGAGCCGACAATATTATTTCTCGACGAGCCCAGTGCCGGGGTGGATGTGGAGTTACGCCACGATATGTGGCGTATGGTCCGCGAACTGCGAGAGCAGGGCACTACCATTATACTCACTACCCACTATATCGAAGAAGCCGAAGAAATGGCTGACCGCATCGGCGTTATCAACAAAGGTCAGTTGATTTTGGTGGAAGACAAAGAAGTGTTGATGCACAAGCTCGGCAAGAAACAGCTCACGCTCACCTTACGACAGCCCATGAGTACTATTCCGGCAGCGCTGAGCAATTGGTCGCTAACGCTGTGCGAAGACGGTCAAGCCTTGGTATACAGCTTCGATACGCAGGTGGAAGAAACCGGCATTGCCGAGTTGTTAAGGGCGCTAGGCGAGCATGGCATCGAGTTTAAAGATTTGCGCTCCAGTGAGAGTTCCTTGGAAGACATCTTTGTCAGCCTGGTGCATCAGCCTGGTGCATCAGCCTAAGGCGGTGCAGGCATGAATTTTTACGGCATTCGCGCGATTTATCGTTTTGAAATGGCCCGCACCTTCCGGACCTTAATGGAAAGTGTCGCCGCCCCGGTACTGACTACCTCGCTGTATTTCATTGTCTTTGGCAAAGCCATCGGTTCGCGGATGGGTGATATCGACAGCATCGGTTATGGTGCTTACATCATCCCAGGCTTGGTGATGTTGAGTTTACTAAACGAGAGTATTTCCAATGCCTCATTCGGTATCTACATGCCCAAATGGGCCGGGACGATTTATGAGCTGCTATCGGCCCCGGTATCGTGGATTGAAGTGCTGATCGGTTATGTAGGGGCGGCGGCCACCAAATCGGTGATGTTGGGGCTATTGATTCTTGGCACTGCGCGCTTTTTCGTGCCCTATCAGATCGCTCATCCCGTGTGGATGATAGGCTTTTTGTTGCTGACCGCGTTGACCTTCAGTCTGTTTGGTTTCATCATCGGCTTGTGGGCCGATAGTTTTCAGAAACTACAAGTAATACCCATGTTGATTGTCACGCCGCTGACCTTTCTGGGTGGTGCCTTCTATTCGATCAACATGTTACCGCCCATTTGGCAGCAGATATCCTTGTTTAACCCGGTGGTGTATTTGATCAGCGGCTTTCGCTGGAGCTTTTACGGGGTTGCCGATGTGGATGTAGTGGTGAGCATTGGCATGATTATCGGCTTTCTAATCGTGTGCCTGACTTTTGTCTGGTGGGTATTCAAGAGCGGCTACAAGATAAGACGCTGAGGCGCTTAACCGCATAATGATGGGTAAGTTTATGGCTAAATCGTTTAGATTCTGGCCTGGAGACCGGTCGGCGATAGCTATAATTGCCTTTCCTAACTTAGTGCCTAATTGCAGATCACTCCATGTCTAAACCATTGATCTACAAAGGCCGTGCTAGCATCAGCAATGCGGTCGGCCGCTTTGAAAAACAGAGTAGGGCAGCCGAGGACGACGGTTGGGGTAGTTTGGACGCGGAACTGCCGCCGTTGGCGACCGAGGTCATACTCGACAGCAGCAAATCGGTCATCACCTATAATGATTCGCCGGATATACCGTTTGACAGGTCGATAAACCCGTATCGCGGCTGTGAGCATGCTTGTATTTACTGCTTTGCCAGACCGACTCATGCTTACTTGGGCTATTCTGCCGGCCTGGATTTCGAAAGCAAAATTTTGATTAAGCCAGACGCCGCGCGCCTGTTGCGCGAGGAATTGGCGAAACGCACTTATCGCTGCGCACCCCTGGCCGTGGGAACCAACACCGATCCTTACCAACCGCTGGAGCGGCAGCAGCGCATCATGCGGCAGATTTTGGAAGTGCTGGCAGAGACGCGGCATCCGGTTAGCATCGTCACCAAGTCGGCGTTGATCGAACGCGATATCGATATTCTGGCGGACATGGCAGGGCAGGGTTTGGTGTCAGTTTATCTGTCGATTACCTCACTGGATAGAACGCTAGCGCGGTCTTTGGAGCCGCGCGCTGCTGCGCCGCAACGGCGGTTGGATGCGGTAGCCCGCTTGCGGGCAGCGGGAATTCCAGTTGGGGTATTGGTGGCGCCACTGATTCCGGTGCTGACCGATTACGAATTGGAAAGCATTGTTGGGGCCGCCCACAGTGCCGGCGCCCAGAATGTGCAATACATCCTGTTGCGTCTACCACTTGAAACCGCCGACTTGTTCGCTGAATGGTTGGAACAACACTATCCACTGAAAGCCGAACACGTAATGAATCGGGTGCGTGACAGTCGGGGCGGTAAAGCCTACGATGCAGCGTTTCATCAACGCCAAACGGGCAGCGGTAACTATGCCGATTTGATTGCGCAGCGCTTTAAGTTGATTACCAAAAAGTTGGAACTAACCGGTTCGCTGCCGACATTACGTAGCGATTTGTTCCGACCGCCACACTTAGGCGGACAAATGAGTTTCGATTTTTTCGATTGAACTTGGCATCACTCTTCTGTTTCCTTTTCTTCTCGACGTTCCAGTAAGCCTTGCTCACGAATCATGGCTTTAAAAGCTTTCATCACTGGCCGAGAAATCGCGGTTTCCGCCATCATGCGCTTTTCGTAAATCAGGTTTTTCAAAGCTTCGTCGTCTTCGTTGGCGCGGGCGGTCTCGATCAAAGGATGCAGATCAGCTTGCAGAATTTGCCCAGGCAAGTGTTTGACGCAGTCGTAAAGTATCGTCATCACCACTTTTTCGGTCGGCCGCATTTTGCATTTACCGTCGATAATTTTCAGCATCACCGTTACCGCGCAATCGACGTGGATGGGAGTTAGTGGATGATTGTTGACCCATTGTTGGACGTGCTCGGGCGTCATCCGATCTCCTCGCCAGCGGCGGTGCGCTTGGCATAGTCCAGCAAGGATTCCTCGACTGCCGCGTAGGCGTATTCGGAAACCGCCCGGACGCCGATGGCATGCACTTTGGCGGTGGGGCCATCACCGATACGCGCCACGAACACCGCGTAACAGTCTTTAATGGTTTCCAAAATGCCGGGCATTGCGGACTCGTCGGCATGCTGACCGAGACAGTAGTTGGCTACTTCGCGGGTTTCCAGCAGTTCGCAGCCGGTTTCGGACGCGCTGTACACCGAAAATTGCTTGGCGTGGCCGAAATGTTCGTTGATGGAAATATGGTCTTTGGTGGCAACGGCCAGTTTTAAAGGAAACTCAGCCATGGGCTTTCGCTGGTTTAGATATCATGTGAGAGGCTCTCGCTTAGGTTTGGTTAAACCCAAGCAAGACCAATACCAAATGGGGCTAAGGCCTTATTTGCGGGGTTGTAGCGAGGGCTAGTGCGGAGAAAGGGGCAAGGTTTTGTCGAGTTTGCGACAAGCGTCGCCGACAAAAGGCCTAATCTTCGTGCTTTTTTAGGGTGCTGCCGGCCGGCTTGAAAGAATGTAAATCCACGGTCTGCTCGTTGCCTTGCGCGGCGCAGCCCCAACTCAATTGCTGATCCTGGGTGAAGCGCTTGCCCAACTGCCAGGCGATTTCGGCGCGGGCCAGTTCCACGCCCAGGTAAAAGGCATGGCCGCCGTCGGTTTCTACATGCAGCTTGGGATAGAGATCAAACGGGTCTTGTGCGGTGTGCAGCCCGTCGCGGTTAAACACATGAATGCCGTCACTGCTGACCTGGATGCGGTAGCTGGGGTCCTTGATTTCTGCTGCCAAACTTTCGATTTCCTCGCGGTTATTCAAAAACGGCGAGCTGTCGTGCACGGTCAGCAAGTCCGGTGCAATGTGTTTGGGCAAGGTGTTGTGCTGCTTGGCCGTGTACATGATGCGGCGGGCGCTGTCGGCTTCCTTGATCGCCCGTCGCGCGTGCTTACTCACTTCGGTGGCCAGTATATGGTTGATATTCAGCTCCGAGCAAATTCCCAGCAGCATTGCGTTGATGCCGGAGGTGTCGGCGTGGGTCAGTTCAGTGAGATTGCCCACCCCCATCATCATTTCCACGTCCGGGTAGCGGCGGCGGAATTCATGATTGCGGACGATGGAGTCGGTGAACCCAAAGTGAATCGGATCGAGGATCGGATCGACGATAAAGGCGCGGTTTTTCGCGCTCAAGATTTCGATGGCTTTATCCAGCGTGCTCAAATCGCCGTGCGTTTCAGGAATAAGAATCGGCGTGGTTGCTACTTCGTCGGCAATCCACAGGCTTTTGGTGGTCAGGCTGAGCATATAGTCAGCGCCGGCTTGGCCGCCGGCCAGCAGGTCGGCGTCTTCCAGGGAGTCAATGCTGACGGTGAAGCCTTCTTGTTTCAAGGTTCGGATGCACTCGGCCAGATGCGGAAACGGTGTGCCGGGCAGGCAGCCGATGTCGATCACGTCGGCGCCGTTGGCTTTGTAGTAATAAGCCCGCTCGATCACCGCCTCGACACTGATGCTGGGCGCGTCGGTGATTTCCGCGAAGATCTTGGTTTGGTATTGGCTGAGGTCATAATGCTGGGCAGCCATACCAAAATGCTGAGGCAGGTCTTTGATTTCTTCCGGACCGCGCTCGAAGGGCACGCCGAAATGCTGGCGCAGCGCCTCCAGATCGCCGCGGCAACGGCCCGGTAAGATCACTCTATCAGCCCCTTGCACGTCGGGCATGCGGCGGATGATCATGTCGCTGGTAATCAACGCAGCGACAGTCACGCCCATCACATAAACCTTGTATTGAAAGTCGGGCTGCATTTTTTCCAGCACTTGCCGAACTTGCTTTTCTGCCAGTCGGCCGGTGACGAACAGAATGCGCTCGGTCATAGGCTGGCCAGTCGGGCCTTGACCGCAATGATCAACTGCTCGACATCATCAACGACCTGCGTGTAAGGGAAGCTGCGAATTTTATCGGTGGCTTCCAAATCGATGGGACGTGGATAGACCATGAATTTTTTCTTGCCAGGCGCCGTCGTTTCGATTTCCGGCATCGTATCGCAAGGGTAGACGATACTTTCCACGCGGCATTTTCCGGCCTGGGAATACAGATTGGTTACCAAGGAATCGGCGATGCCCAGCACACATTTGGCGATGGTATTGGAGGTGGTGGGGGCCATCACGAAGGTGTGGTAGTAGCCTTTATAAAACAAGCCGACCGGCGGCGAAGAGGCGGCCTTGTCGCGATAGACCGGCATTTTGGCTTTAATGTCCTCCAAACGAACGCCGTACATTTTCAAGACTTCCTCGCCGGCCTGACTCAAATACAAATCGACGTGGTCCAGCGTCAGCATGAATTCAAGACATTCTTCTATGTAGTGTCCGGAGCCAGTAATAGCCCAGGCGAGACGCGGCGTGGTCATGGTGTTGTTTCAGTTTTACGGACAAAACATTATACGTGAACCAGGCGTTGAATCGACCATTTGTCAGCGAGACGCCGTTGTCTGCGGCAATGTGTCGATAATTACAATCTGCCTTGGGGTTTGAATTCATCAATTTGTAAGATTGGGCTTACAATAACCCTTGAACTCGGCTGGCTTGGTTTGCCGATCTCGACAGCTTGATCTCCGACCTAAACAGCCTATTTCATCACCATGGACAGTTTACATTTTTCAGAACAGGGCAGCGCTGAAGCTCAACTCAAACCACATGTAATCGTGTTCGCTGGTGCCAAGAGCGGAGTCGGTAAAACCTGCGTCGTCGCCAATGTGGCGACTGCGATGACTATGCGTGGCAAGCGTGTCTGCGTGTTGGATGTGGATACCGGCTTGTCGAATCTCAGCACTTTGCTTGGCTTGCGACCGTCATATCGCTTGGAGCAACTGTTAAGCGGGGATAAAGCGATCACTGACCTGTTGGTGAAAACCCACGATGATATCGGTGTACTGAACGCCGTAAACCTTATCGGCGGTCCGCCTGTGTCCGACGTGCAGAGGGAACGACTGAATGCAGCTTTGGCCGAGCTGGAAAGTCAATTCGACTATTTTTTGATCGATACCGCTGCAACGCATACCGAAACCGTGTTGCGCTTTATTGAATCGGCGCCGTCTACTTTTTTGGTGGTTAGCAGCGATCCGGCGGCACTGACCGATGCTTTTGCGTTACTGAAGGCTTTAAATGCTCGGCAATATTTGGGTAATCTGCGGGTTGTGGTAAATCAGGCTGTCGACTACCCTGCGGCGACCGATACCTATCGGCGTTTTGCCGCCGTGGCGGATAAATGTTTGAAACTAAAGGTGGAGTATGGCGGTTTCGTGGTTCGCGACGAGAATTTGCCCAAATCAGTGGCTTTACAAATGTCCGTGGTGGATTTAGCCGCCAATTCACCTGCTAGCCGTTGTTTGTTTTCGTTGGCAGAGAATATTATCAAGCATATCGGTAGCGAAACCGTCGGTACCGGTTTACAGGATTACTGGCAAACGTTAATGAGCGCCGCACCGCCGCAAAATCATGCACTGGACCAGATGGCCGACAGCGAACCGGTTCTGGCACTGAATACCTTAGGTACAGTTGATCGTAGTGAGCTTAGCGTTAGCGACCTGAGTCGACGGTTGCTGGCGGCGATGAAAAGTCAACTGCTCGATCAACCGCAGTTGGAAAGTTTTACCGGCGAATTTGTTGAATCCTATTGCGAGCAATTTGGCCGCTTCCCGAATGCCTTTAAATCACTGTTTTACCGTTGGTTGGAAGCCGAGAATTATGCCGAGCCCAGGCTGGTCGAGTTGGTGGCGACTTTGGAGGCTTTGCATGCCATGAAGTATCAACGGCCTATGTTCAGCCTGGAAGAAAATGCGGCGCGCTTAGTGGCGCAATTGCAGGGGCAGCGAGAGCTGCATCGCGGCTTGGTTGAGCAACTGTGCGCGGCCTATCGCCAGTCTTTTCACGAAGAGGTATTCGACGTCGAACAGATTTTGCTGGAGCGCCTGCAAGCAGAGGATTTCACCGAGCAGCGTTTTGAGGATTTACTGCAAAAATTGCAGGATGGTTTTCAGCGTCGTTTCAAGCGGCCTTATCAAAGTCAGCACGAAATCGCGTTGGTTTCAGCTGTCGAGGCGTTACATGTGATGGGCGTTGATCAGCACAATCTAGAAGATGAAATCACTATGCTGTTGCATGGATTTCAGTTGATGGGGTCGCGGCGGGAAAAATTACTGAGTGCTATCACGGCCTTGCAAGGCCCCAGTTTGCCCCTCGAGCCGCCCTCCCTCCGGCACAATTAAGAAGACGCCTTAGGCCCGAGCGCAAACCCATATATCGACCTTGCCGACGCCGGCTTGTTTCAGCGCAGCCGCCAGTGCCGAGGCGGTAGCACCGGTGGTCATCACATCGTCTACGATGGCAATGTGTTGAAACCTCAGCGGCTTAATAACCTTGAAGGCCTGGCGCATGTTTTTTCGGCGCTGCTTGGCAGGCAAGCCGGTTTGATGTCCAGTATCGCGCTGGCGAACGCAGCTGTATAAATCCAGCGGAATGTGAAGTTGTCGGGATAAATGCCGAGCAATCTCAATGGATTGGTTGAAACCGCGCTGCCGATAACGCGCGAAATGCAAGGGGACGGGTATCAGGCAATTCGGCAATTCCGCACTATCGGCAATGTGCTCGGCTAATAAGCTGGCCAGTAATCGGGCGTTTTTGTAATCGTTGGCGAATTTCAATTGGCCAATCAAGTGACGCATCTGGCTTTGGTATAAAAAAGGCGCGTAGGTCTCGTCAAAAGCCGGCGATTTCTTTAAACAGCGACCGCATAACTGGGGGACATCGATGGCGATCTCGAAATGTTCACCGCAGCGGTAGCAACAAGAAATATTGCGTGGCAAGTCCGTCAGACAGCCCTCGCACAAATCCAACTCAGCGTAGCCAGGACTTCCGCACAAGACGCAACGCGGTGGCAGCAATTTATTCTGTATAATGTTCAGCCAGTTGTTTACCATAATTTTTAATTTAGGTTGATAAGTCGGCTGGCGCCGCTGCTGCCCTTACTCTCGGAGATTATCAGAATGTCTGCAAGTCAGAAACCCTTGGAATCGGTGGCTACCATCCGTCACGACTGGCAACTGCATGAAGTTGAAGCATTGTTAGCGATGCCGTTTAACGATCTGATTTTTCAAGCGCAAAGCGTGCATCGAGTGTATTTCGATCCTAACGAAATACAAGTGAGCAGTCTGTTGAGTATAAAGACCGGTTCATGCTCAGAGGATTGTGGATATTGTCCGCAAAGCGCCCGCTATGACTCCGATTTAACGCCGGAAGCCCTGATGCCAGTCGATGCAGTGTTGAAGGCTGCTCAACAGGCCAAAGAGCAGGGTGCCTCTCGGTTTTGCATGGGTGCTGCTTGGCGCAGTCCTAAAGACCGCGATATTGAACGGGTGGTGGAGATGGTGCAAGGCGTCAAGGCCTTGGGCATGGAAACCTGCGTCACTCTGGGTATGCTCAGCGATAAGCAGACCCAAGCCCTAAAAGATGGTGGCTTAGATTATTACAACCACAATCTCGATACCTCGGAAGATTATTACTCCGAGATCATCACTACCCGCACGTATCAAGACCGCCTGGATACTTTGGATCGGGTGCGAGAGGCGGGCATCAACGTTTGCTGCGGCGGGATCGTCGGGATGGGCGAGTCGGAAACTGATCGCGCCAAATTGCTGCTGCAACTCAGCAATATGCCTAAACATCCGGAAAGCGTGCCTATCAATATGTTGGTGCAAGTGGAAGGCACGCCGCTGCATGGCATCGAGGCCTTGGACCCAATTGTGTTCGTGCGGACCATTGCCGTCGCCAGAATTTTAATGCCGCAAGCGCGGGTGCGGTTGTCGGCTGGTCGCAAAGCCATGAGCGACGAGATGCAAGCCTTGTGTTTCCTGGCTGGTGCCAATTCCATTTTCTATGGGGATAAGTTACTGACCACGGATAATCCGATGACCAATCATGACCAACAGTTGTTCGAACGCTTGGGTGTGCGGATGGGCGGTTCCAGTTACGCCTAATGGCCAACCCCTTTTACGATTTTGCGGGCGAACTCCAGCAGTTAGAGCAAGCTAATCTGTATCGGCGCCGGCGAGTTGTCGATGGTCCGCAAGGTATCATCCTTAATTTCGATGGTCGACAACTGATCAATTTTTGCAGTAACGACTATCTAGGCTTGGCCAATCATCCAGAGGTTGCTGCGGCATTCAAGTCCGGCGTTGAGCATTACGGTGTCGGTAGTGGTGCCGCGCACCTGGTTTGCGGACACAGCAGAGCGCATCACGCCCTGGAGGAAGAATTGGCAGCCTTTGTCGGGCGGGAGCGGTCATTGCTGTTTTCCACCGGTTATATGGCCAATCTGGGTGTGATTTCGACATTGCTGGGTCGCAACGATACGGTGCTTGAGGACCGCTTGAATCACGCTTCCCTACTAGACGGTGGCTTATTGTCGCGCGCCCGTTTTCAACGTTACCGGCACGCAGATACAACAGACCTGCAGGCCAAGCTATCTGCTGCGACGGGCAAGGCATTGTTGATCAGCGACGGCGTGTTCAGCATGGACGGCGATTTGGCACCTCTGCCGGCCATGGTGGAGTTGGCCGAACAGCATTCTGCCGGTTTACTGATCGACGACGCGCACGGATTGGGCGTGCTCGGCAATCACGGCGGCGGTGTTGTGGAGCATTTCGGTTTGAGCCAACGCCAGGTGCCTATTCTAATTGGTACGCTGGGTAAGGCTTTCGGTACATTTGGGGCGTTTGTGGCCGGTTCCGAGGATTTGATCGAATTGTTGATTCAAAAGGCCCGTAGTTATGTGTTTACCACCGCGTTGCCGGCGGCAGTTGCCGAAGCGACCCGTGCCAGTCTGCGACTATTGCAAACCGAATCCTGGCGCCGCGAACACTTACAAAACCTAATCTCCCGTTTCCGGCAAGGCGCGCAGCAACAGGGCTTGCAACTATTGGACTCTTTTACCGCGATTCAACCGGTTGTGATCGGCGACAGTGGGCAAGCCGTGGCAGCTAGTCAGGGTTTGTTGGCAGAAGGGTTTTGGGTCAGTGCGATTCGACCGCCGACTGTGCCGGCGGGTAGCGCCCGCTTGCGTGTGACTTTGTCCGCAAATCACACCGAACAGCAGGTTGATGGCTTGTTGGCGGCATTGGCTAAGGTGCTGCCGTGACAGGTATTCATCGCGAGATATACGGCCAAGGTCGGCCCTTAGTCATGCTGCATGGGTGGGCGATGCACAGCGGGATTTGGCGCGATTTTGCCAGGCAGTTGGCCCGGCAGCGACACGTCATTTGCCTGGATTTGCCCGGCCATGGGCGTAGCGCCAATCTAGACCGATTCGAACTCTCGGCTATTGCTTCCTCGCTCATCGATGCAATTCCGCTTAATCGCTTTAGCGTATTGGGATGGTCGCTGGGTGCCACGGTGGCCTTGGAGATGGCGGCAAGATTTCCGGGCCGTGTGCAATCTCTGCTCTTGTTGTCCGGTAATCCTAAGTTCGTCAAGAATATCGGGTGGCCAGGGGTGCGACCGGAAGTATTGGACGGATTTGTCGCCCAGCTCAATGATGATGCGAAATTGACCTTGCAGCGCTTTTTGGGCTTGCAAGTGCAGGGCTTGCCGGACAATCGGCAGTTATTGCAACAATTGCGCTTGGCAGTGCAGGAATGCGATGCACCCGCGCGCGATGCACTGCAGGGCGGTTTGCAGATTCTAAAAAATAGCGATCTGCGTCAATCCTTAGTGGGTTTGCGTTGTCCGGTTACGGTGATACAGGGTGATAAAGACCCGCTGATTCCGGTGCAAACCGGTCAATCTATCAAGGCCTTAAATTCGCGCGTTGCATTACACGTGTTGGCAAATGCCGGGCATGTGCCGTTTCTATCGCATGCGCAGCAGTTGTGTGACATCGTTGCTGCGGCTGAATGAGTCTTGCTGTGCTGGATAAAACCAAGATCAGGCATTCGTTTGCCGCTGCCGCCGAAAGTTACGATGCCGCGGCACTGCTGCAACGCCAGGTGGGATTGGCTTTGTTACAAAAATTTCCGTTGCAGTCCGCGCCAGGTTGGGTGCTGGATGTGGGCTGCGGCACCGGCTTTTTGACACGGCGTTTAGCGTTCAACAGCTTTAGCCAGCCCTGTTTGGCATTGGACATTGCCTTGCCCATGCTGCAAGCATCGCGCAGGAACAATGGCGCTGTGCCGGTGGAGTATGTCTGTGCCGACGCGGAAAAATTACCGTTTGCTGATCAAAGTCTGCAGCAGGTTTATTCGAATCTGGCTTTGCAATGGTGTCAGAACTTGCCCGCACTCTTTGCCGATGTGCGGCGACTATTGAAGCCGGATGGGCAACTGGTGTTCTCGACTTTCGGCCCGGCAACCTTGCATGAATTGAAAGCGGCCTGGAGCGGCGTTGATGACTTTGCACACGTTAACGATTTTTACAGCGTCGAAGAGATTCGCGGTTTTTTGCAGGCCGCTGGCTTAGGCAGGATCGAAATGGACGCTGTGATGTATCGGTTGTCTTATCCTGCGGTACTGGCTTTGATGCGAGAGCTGAAAGATCTCGGTGCGCATAACGTCAGCCTGGCCCGAAATCGGCGCTTGACGACCCGCAGTCAATTGCAGCATATGATCCGGCAGTATGAAAAGAATATGATAAATGGCGAAATATCGGCCAGCTACGAAATTATTTTCGTCAGAGCAAGCCTATGAAAGCCGGTTTCTTTATTACAGGGACTGATACCGATGTCGGCAAAACCTGGACAACGATTGCCTTGATGCGCTGGTTTCAAATGCAGGGCTTGACCGTAGTTGGGATGAAGCCCGTCGCTGCCGGCTGCGAGTTTCAACAAGGCATGCTGAAAAATAGTGATGCGTTGTTAATGCAGCACTATGCGTCGGTGTCCCTGGAATATGCGCAAATCAATCCTTATGCATTTGCAGCAGCAGTCTCGCCACATGTGGCACGCGGCGACGTTGAGGTTAGCTTGACGCATATTGTCGACGGATTTATCGACCTACAATCACTGGCTGACGTGGTGTTGGTGGAAGGTGCGGGAGGGTGGTATTCGCCCTTAAGCGATGTTTTGGACAATGCCGGTCTGGCTCAGGCGATGGATTTGCCAGTGATTTTGGTGGTGGGTATCCGACTGGGTTGCATCAATCATGCGCGCTTGACGATGTCGGCCATCCGCCAGACGGGATTGTCCTGTGCTGGTTGGGTCGCAGTGCAAATTGACCTAATGATGCCCGGCTTCGATGGCAATCTGGCGTTTCTGCACGAGGTGCTAGACGCGCCTCTGTTGGGGGTTTTGCCGTATTCTGCTAATGCTGATTTTGAGATCTTAGCGACTAAGCTGTGTCTTGCAAACTGGCAAAAATTTGATTTACATCAAGAAAATTGATTAATAGATGTTCAAAATGACGGCTCCATTACAAAAATAATCAGGAGACCTCATATGGCTTTAATCACTTGGAATGCTGCTCAATACGGTACCAATGTCGGGTTTGCCGACCAGGAGCATCAAACTCTGTTTGGTTTGCTCAACAAACTTTACGATGAAGCAACCGGCGGTGCAGCGCGCGCGACGGTTGGCGCGTCTTTGGATGCCTTGATAACCTATGTCGTCGATCATTTTGCTCATGAAGAGCGGGAAATGGTGGCGAAAGGCTTCGCTGGTTATGATCGCCATAAAGCTGAACATGAAGCACTGATCGGTATCTGTGCCGATCTGCAGAAAAAATTCCATGCGGGTGAGGCCGAAGTCACTGAAGATGTGGGGCAATTGGTGAAAGGCTGGTTAGATACTCACATACCCAAGTTCGACATGGCATATTCGGATGCTCTGAAGTAATGACAGCATAAATTTGTCTCTTGCAGGCAACAAAAGGCTTGGCAGCAGTGATGCTTCCAAGCTTTTTTTATGTCTATATTTAGCAAACGGGAAAACCTCTTCTGGTTTGTGGGTGAGTCATGGGTTAAAATTGCCCAGTTAATTTATGATAATTATCAGTAAATGGAATTGTTCGCCCGCTTGATGGTCTGCGACGAGATTACGAAGATATAACGCATACAAGTTTATAACTACTAATGGGGAGGCTGCTCCGTGAAGAAAACAAAGCAATTGCTCGCTTGTCCGGTCTTGATGGCTTTGGGCCTAGGGACCGCGCGTGCGGACTACACACTCAACCTGATGAAAGGCGTGACGCAACTCAGCAACGAGTTGTACGATTTGCACATGCTGATTCTGTGGATCTGTGTGTTTATTGGGATCGCGGTATTCGGCACTATGTTTTACTCGATTTACCATCATCGTAAATCAAAGGGTCATAAAGCCGAGCAGTTTCATGAGAATACGACCGTTGAGATAATCTGGACCATCATTCCTACGCTCATTCTGGTGGGGATGGCGATTCCTGCCACCAAAGCCGTGATCGATCTGGACAAGGTGCAGGATTCAGATATGAGCATCAAGGTTACGGGTAAACAATGGTATTGGGATTACGAGTATCTGGATAGCGGTGTGCACTTTGAAAGCCATTTAGACGAGGCTAGCGAAAAAACCCATCGCGTCAGCACTATGGATCCGCATAACGTCCCCAACTATCTGTTGAACGTTGATAAGCCGCTGGTTGTGCCGGTTGGTAAGAAAATCCGCTTTCTATTTACTGCTGCTGATGTGATTCACTCTTGGTGGGTTCCCGATCTGGGCTGGAAAAAAGACGCAAACCCTGGCTTTGTTAATGAGGCCTGGACTTATGTCGATAAACCCGGCACTTATCGCGGCCAATGCACTGAGCTGTGCGGACGCGATCACGGATTTATGCCTGTGGTGGTGGTTGCCATGGAACAGGATCAATACGATGCTTGGGTTAAAGCCACTTTGCTGAAACAAAACCAAGCGCCCGACTTGAGCGATCAAACGCGTAATACCCTGATGGCAAAAGGTGAGTCCGTTTACCTGAAAAACTGTGTGGCTTGCCATCAAATCGACGGTAACGGTATTTCCGGTTGGTTCCCCGCTTTAAGAGCTAGCGCTAAAGTCACCGGTAATATGGACCAGCTGATAGGTTTTATCCAGGCAGGTACCAGCAAAATGCCGGCATTCAAAAAACTACCGGATGATGAATTGGCCGAACTGATTACTTACATCAGAAACGCGCCAGCGCTGGGTAACAACGTGGGTGATGAGATTCAGCCGAATAAAATCCCCCCCAAATGGGACGATGATGAGTAATTCACTGATTTTTGCGATCAACTCATTTTCTAATTTTTGCTGAGGTATAAAGTATGACTGCTGTCGTAGCTGAACATGATGATCATCACGATCACCACGATCACGGCCCCGAGAAGGGCATTTTAAGGTGGATTTTTACCACTAACCATAAAGATATAGGTACTTTGTATCTGGTCTTCGGCCTGATAATGTTTTTTGTCGGTGGAGCCATGGCTTTGGTCATTCGCTCCGAATTGTTCGAGCCTGGCCTGCAATTTGTCGACCCCAACTTCTTCAACTCGATGACCACCATGCACGCCCTAGTGATGGTGTTTGGCGCGGTCATGCCGGCTTTCGTCGGTTTGGCGAACTGGATGATTCCGATGATGGTCGGTGCGCCGGATATGGCGTTACCACGCATGAATAACATGAGCTTCTGGATGTTGGTGGCTGGGGTCTTATTGTTGGCCAGCACTTTGTTCATGGAAGGTGGCGCACCATCCGGTGGTTGGACGTTTTATCCACCGTTGGTTTTTCAAAACGGTAAGTCTTTTCCTTTCGCTATTTTCTCTGTGCATTTGCTGGGCATCTCATCAATCATGGGTGCGATCAACGTGATTGCCACCATTTTCAACATGCGCGCACCGGGCATGACCTTGATGAAAATGCCTTTGTTCGTTTGGACTTGGCTGATCACTGCGTTTTTGTTGATCGCTATCATGCCGGTATTTGCCGGTGCGGTAACCATGTTGTTGACCGATAAGTTCTTTGATACCAGCTTCTTTGATGCGGCTGGTGGCGGCGACCCAGTGTTGTATCAGCACATTTTTTGGTTCTTCGGTCACCCTGAAGTGTATGTGATGATTCTGCCGACCTTCGGTGTCGCATCCACCATCATTCCGGTATTTGCCCGTAAACCTTTGTTTGGCTATGCCTCAATGGTATATGCAACCGGTGCGATTGCGTTCTTGTCGTTCATTGTTTGGGCTCACCACATGTTTACCGTGGGTATGCCTGTCGCTGGCGAGTTGTACTTCATGTACGCCACCATGCTGATCGCGATTCCGACTGGCGTGAAAGTCTTCAACTGGACCGCCACCATGTGGAAAGGATCAATGACCTTCGAAACGCCAATGTTGTTCTCTATTGCGTTTGTAGTGTTGTTTACCATGGGTGGTTTCACAGGTTTGATGATGTCGGTAGCGCCGGTAGATTTTCAGTACCACGATACTTATTTCATCGTTGCGCACTTCCATTACACCTTGGTACCTGCGTCTATTTTCATCTTGATGGCTGCCGGTTATTTCTGGTTGCCTAAATGGACTGGCAATATGTACAACGAGAAAATCGGCAGACTGCATTTTTGGTTGTCAGCGGTGTCGGTCAACATCCTGTTCTTCCCGCAACATTTCCTGGGTTTGGCTGGCATGCCGCGTCGTATTCTTGATTATGCGATTCAATTCGCGGATTGGAACATGGTGTCTAGTATCGGTGCGTTCATCTACGGCTTCAGCCAGTTGTTGTTCGTGTACATTGTCATAGACACCATCCGTGGTGGAACCGGTGAGAAAGTCAGCGACGAGGTTTGGGAAGATGCCAGCAAACACAGTCTGGAATGGACCGTGCCTTCGCCTGCGCCTTACCATACCTTTAGCACTCCACCGGCGAAAATCCCTACCGAGCATTTTTAAGTCTTGAAATGATTGACTGAAATAAGCCATGTCGTATGACATGGCTTGTTGGGTAATGAAATGGATACAAAAAAGAAAAACATTTTGACTGCTTTGGTGTTGTTTGCCGTGGCCTTTACGATTTATGTATTTGCGGTGATCAAGGCTGTCTCGCAATGAGCGAGGATATCGGTAAAAAAAATACCAAGCTGGTCCGCAAGTTGGCCCTTGTTGCGCTAGCCATGTTTGGCTTTGGTTATGCTTTGGTGCCGCTTTATGATGTGCTTTGTGATTTGACCGGCTTAAACGGCAAGGTGGAAGGTACAGCAGTTCAAGAAGTGGCGTACCAGGTGGATAAGAATAGGGAAGTGACAGTGGAGTTTCTCACTTCCTTAAACGAGTCCACACCCATGGTATTCCGCTCAGAAGTGAAAAGTATGAAAGTGCATCCGGGTGAATATTACACGGTCAATTTTTATGCGAAAAATACCACTAGCAAGCCGATGATAGCGCAAGCCATACCCAGTATTACGCCCGGGTTGGCTGCAGAGTTTTTTAAAAAAACTCAGTGCTTTTGCTTTACCGAACAAACCTTTGCTGCGAACGAAGAAAAAACCATGCCGGTCCGTTTCGTTGTAGAACCGACGTTACCCGAACGCTATAAGACCGTCACACTTGCATACACTTTTTTTGATAACACTAACATCAGTAAAAAATAGAGGGGAAGGATATGTCTACACACGATAGTTATTACATACCGCATAAAGCCGTGTGGCCGGTTATGGCTACCGGCGGCTTGATGATGACGTTGGCGGGTTTTGCCAACCATCTCAATGGCTCTGCGATTGGCTCGGGGATGATGCTGACCGGTTTCGTGATTTTTCTGGTAATGCTAGGCTTATGGTTCGCCTTGCAATCCACAGAGAGCGAATCCGGTATGTACAACCATAGCGTCGGTATTTCCTATCGGATGGGTATGATGTGGTTCATTTTTTCCGAGGTCATGTTCTTCGCGGTTTTCTTTGGAGCGCTGTGGTACACGCGTAACCTATCGGTGTCTTGGTTGGGTGAAACCGGTTTTCCCAGCGGACCAGGTCGTTCCACTCACGAAACGTTGTGGCCAGCATTTCAAGGGGTTTGGCCGACTAACGGACCGGGCAATGTAGGCGGCGATTTTGAACCAATGGGTGCCTTTGGTTTACCTTTCCTAAATACCTTATTACTATTGTCCAGCGGCGTAACCTGCACTTGGGCGCATCACGGCTTGTTGGCGAAAAATCGCAGTCAACTGATCAAAGGCTTAATCGCCACTGTCGGGTTGGGCTTTTTGTTCGTGGGCTTCCAAGCAACTGAGTATTACGAAGCCTACCATGAAATGGGCCTGACATTGGGTTCCGGTATTTACGGTTCAACCTTCTTCATGCTTACCGGTTTCCACGGCTTCCACGTTTGCGTCGGTGCGATTATTTTGTCAGTGGTGTTGTTCAGAAGCTGGAAGGGTCATTTCACCCCGGAAAACCATTTTGCTTTCGAAGCCGCTGCTTGGTATTGGCATTTTGTTGACGTGGTCTGGCTGGGTCTGTTTGTATTTGTTTACATAATGTAAATTTAGCAATCACATCATAAAAAGCGCGGTCTTTGCGGATCGCGCTTTTTTTTTGCCAGGACTCAAGGATTTGACGTCGCGGTCGACGGGGCTGGATTGGGATGCATGCGCGCGCCGATGCCATGAGGCTGGATCATACCGGTCGCGTAAGCGATAAACAGCATGATGAACAAAGCCAGCGACAGGCCAATGCGCAAAGTCAAAGCCTTGGCAGTCTTCACCGAATCACTGTCTTCCTTATGTTTGACGATATGAAACAGTGCCGAACCAAGACTAAGGACGATGGCCAGAAATGCGACGATAGTGAGCGTTTTGATAAGCATGGCGGCGATAACAAATAAAAACCGCCATTCTCGGCGATTCGGGTACGCTTGCCAATAGCACATATCGCCACTGGAGCTTTTAACGATGATCACATTTATTACGCGGGGTATCGAATTCCGTTGTTCCTCACTGGCATTGAGCGGCTATCTGCTGCTAGTCGGCTTGCTTTGCAGTTTGGGGTTTTGGCAATTGAATCGAGGCGAACAAAAGACGGTTTTACTCGCCCAACAGCAGGCGGCCAGCAGTGCCGACGCCTTGAATTTGAATCGTCATCCTGACATAGATCAGGATTTGCTGCGTTACCGCCCGGTTTTAGTCAGTGGAAATTATGACGCTGATCATCAGATTTTTATCGACAACCACATGCTCAATGGCAAAGTCGGGTATCTGGTTTTAACGCCGTTTTTGCCCGATGGCGGTCAGCCTGGCATATTAGTCAATCGCGGCTGGGTTGCATTAGGTGCTTCACGCGACGTTTTGCCGGATATCGATATTCACGAAGTTGCTCAGCAAGTGCGCGGCAGGATTAACCATTTCCCCACACCCGGTCTTAAATTGAAGGGGGCGGAAGTGCCGGGGGAGACTTGGCCGGTCAGGGTGCAAGTTATCGACAGTAAGCTCTTGGCGGACAAATTAGGCTATGCGCTGGCTGATTACCAGATAGAGCTGGACCCGGCCCAGCCAGACGGCTACGAACGACAATGGAAGATAGCTGTCGCAATCCCCCCTGAAAAACATCGAGCCTATGCAGTACAATGGTTCGGATTGGCGTTGACGTTAACAGCCCTGTTTGTTTGGATTAGCAGTCGTAAAATACACCGTGGATAATCAATATAAAAAAAACCGCATCACCATCATCGTGATATTTGCTATGTCCATCGTGCCCTTTGGGTTTGCGTGGTTTTTGGCTAAAAATCCGGACATTGTTAAGTTAGGCACCAATAACGGCGCGCTGATTTCTCCGCCGAAAGTTACCTCAGCGGACGACTTTTCCGGCTACGATAGCTTTTCCGCGCAAAACATGAATGAATTGAAAGGCCACTGGGTCTTAGTCAATCCGGTACCCAAGAATTGCGAGGAAACCTGTCGGGATGCTTTGTATAAAACCCATCAACTGACTTTGATGATGGGCAAGGATATTGCCCGGATTCGGCGCTTAGCCGTGGTGTTCGAAAAAAGCTATCAGTTACCCGCCGAATGGCGCGACGACGGTCGCTTATTAAAAGTTTTGCCATCCCTCTCATTGCGGGAAAAATTGACGCAATTAAATTCGCAGCCTTCAACGGAAGGCATGCTGATCATCATGGACCCATTAGGCAATCTGATGATGCAATATCCCTCAGGTTACGATCCTTATCAAGTCAAAAGCGACTTAGGCAAGTTACTTAGAATTTCACAAATCGGTTAGAAATATGTTCAGAAAATTAACCCTGTGCTGCGCGTTCTTGGCGCTGCTAGTCATCGTCGTCGGGGCTTATGTCCGATTAACCCATGCCGGCTTGGGCTGCCCGGATTGGCCAGGCTGCTACGGCAAGGCTTTCGTCAGTGACAGCGCGGAATTTAAAGCCGATGCAGCTGCTGGTTTTCCGCAACATGCCTTGGATACCGCAAAAGCCTGGAAAGAAATGTCTCACCGCTACTTGGCCGCTACCCTAGCAATCTTAGTGCTGATCTGGTTTGCGTTGGCGTGGCGGGAAAAATTGCGCACACCGGCAGTGATAATGGCCGCGTTGGTATTACTGTTGATTGTCGGTCAAGCCGGCTTGGGGATGTGGGCGGTGACATCCGGCACCCAACCAAGTGTTGTGACCGCGCATCTAATACTCGGTTTTTTTACGTTTTGGAGCTTGGGCTGGAGTTATTTAAGGCTTAATCCTGCCGCCGCACCAAGAACGGCTCGTTCCGGCCCCGTCATGTTTACCAGTTTGGCGATTTTGGTATTACTAGGACAAATTGCGCTGGGCGGTTGGGTCAGTAGTAATTATGCCGGCTTGGCGTGTAACGACTTTCCACGCTGTAATGGCGAATGGTTGCCGGGTACCGACTACTTGAGCATTTTGGATTTGTTTAGAGACGGCGGTCTTTCGGCGGATGCCAAAATGGCGATTCAAGCTCTGCATCGCGCCTCGGCGGCTTTTACTTTCCTGGTACTCAGTACGTTAATGTTGTCGGCTACATCGGAACGCTATCCCAAGCCCGTCCGTTTGGCGGGGAATATCCTAAGCGTGCTTTTGTTGGTACAGATCGTACTGGGGATTTTTAGTGTCAAATACCAGCTCCCCTTGGGCATTGCGGTCGGTCATAACGCGTTTGCAGCCTTACTGATGTTGCCATTGCTGGCGATCTTGTTTTACAGCCGGTATAGCACAGGCACGGAGGATGAACGCATATCTTTCGAAGTCGGCGAGGCTGTTCCAGCCGAACTGTCTCCAGAGCTACCGCAGGTCGGTAGCGAAGATTCTCTTTACTTGCGATTAACCTCCCAACTGAAAAGGACGCGAACTGGCCTCGGTGGCGTGCTGAGTAGTTTGGCATTTGGGCAAAAAGCGGTCACTAGGGAGTTATTGGCCGACATCGAAGCCCAATTGTTGATGGCTGACTTAGGTATCGAAACCACCACGCAATTGATTAAACAACTGACCGATAGTTTGGAGCGCGATCAGCTCAGCGACGGCCAAGTATTGAGCCAGACCTTGAAGCAAAACTTATTAGCCATGCTGGAGCCTTGTAGCATACCGTTGCAAATTCCCAAGCAGGATGAACCTTTCGTAATTCTGGTGGTGGGCGTAAACGGTGCCGGTAAGACAACCTCGATCGGTAAGCTGGCAAAGCGTCTGCAAACACAAGGCCATAGCGTGATGCTGGCTGCGGGGGATACCTTTAGGGCAGCGGCAGTCGAGCAGTTGCAAACCTGGGGAGAGCGTAACGAAATTCAAGTGGTAGCACAGCATACCGGTGCCGATTCCGCATCGGTAATTTTCGATGCCTTGCAATCCGCCAAAGCAAAAGGGGTAGATGTATTGATAGCCGATACCGCCGGGCGCTTGCATACCAAATCCAATCTAATGGACGAATTGAAAAAAATCAAACGTATCATGACGAAGCTCGACGAGGCGGCGCCGCACGAGGTGTTGTTGATACTGGATGCCGGTACCGGGCAGAATGCCTTGTCGCAGGCTAAACTATTCAACGAAGCGGTGGAGCTGACCGGAATCGCCTTGACCAAGCTGGACGGGACCGCCAAGGGCGGCATTATTTTCGCACTGGCCAATCAACTGCACATCCCTATCCGATTTATCGGAGTCGGTGAGCAGATAGACGATTTGCAAGACTTCAATGCGCAAAACTTTGTCGATGCCCTATTTGTGCAAGACTGAAACGTAACAGATTGATCCCATGTTGAGATTCGAACACGTAAGCAAACGATATCCAGATGCTGGGGAAGCTTTGACCGATGTCAGTTTTCACTTGCAACGCGGTGAAATGGCATTTTTAACCGGTCGTTCCGGTGCGGGAAAGAGTACCTTGCTGAAACTGATCGCAATGATGGAGCAATGCACGCGTGGCAGCGTAACATTGGATGGTCAAGATATCAGCCACATCAGCGAGCGGAAGATTCCCTATATGCGCCGCAATTTAGGCCTGATTTTTCAGGATTACAAACTGCTTAACGACAGGACCGTATTTGATAATGTAGCACTGCCTTTGGTGGTGTCCGGTTACAACCATCAAGAAGTAGCGCGGCGAGTGCGGGCGTCATTGGATAAAGTGGGTTTGTTGGGCAAGGAAAAAAAACACCCCTTGGCCCTGTCCGGCGGAGAGCAGCAACGTGTCGGGATTGCTCGCGCGATAGTTAATAAACCTAAGCTGATCTTGGCCGACGAGCCTACCGGCAATCTCGATCCCGATCTGTCTGCCGAAGTCATGCGCATGTTCGAGCAATTCATCCAAGTTGGCGTGACGGTGTTGATAGCCAGCCATGACATAGAGTTGATCAATCATCTGGGTCATCGGGTGTTAACGCTGGATAAAGGCCATTTGATAGCGAGTTGACGATGAAACAAAATTATCGCAAACAAGTAGCCGGCAATAGGCTGGTGGAATTATTCCAGGCTTATTTACTTAATCACGCCCATGGCTTGTTTTCTAGCTTGGGTCGTTTGAGCCGCACGCCATTTACTTCTTCTATGACAGTACTAGTGCTGGCTATCGCCATTTCCTTGGCCAGCAGCTTTTATATCGTCGTTGCCAACATTCAACAGTTGACTGGCAATCTGGAGTCCAGCAATCAGATGTCCTTGTTTTTGCATGACAATATTTCCGACGCGGCCGGGCAAAAACTTGCCGAACAAATAGAGCAAAACGGTAGTGTGGTCGAGGTTGAGTTTATCAGCAAGAAGGCCGCTTTAGAAGAGTTTAAAGCCAATAGCGGCTTCAGCGATGCGTTGAATGCTTTGGAACGCAATCCGTTGCCTAGCGTGATTCAGGTAGTGCCGAAAAACGCGCTGGAAAATAACGAAGACATCGAGAAATTGATGGCCGATTTTAAGCAATTCCCGCAAGTCGATTTTGTGCAAGTCGATATGCAGTGGGTAGCGCGTCTACAAACCATCATGTTGATTGCTAGCCGCGGCGTGATGCTGGTCAGCCTATTATTGGGCTTTGCGGTGACTTTCATCACCGGCAATACCATTCGATTGGAGCTGCAGAATCGGCAGGATGAAGTCTATATTTCCAAATTGGTCGGAGCTACCCATAGCTTCATTCAACGGCCATTTTTATACACCGGTTTTTGGCTGGGTTTTATCTCCGGTTTTCTGGGATGGCTGATTATGACTATCACGTTGTTGATTCTGGAAACCCCTGTGGAGAAGCTATCAACCCTCTATAACAGTTCTTTCGATTTGTTATTTTTGAGTTTTTCGGATTTCATATTGCTCCTAACCATCTCATCGTTACTGGCGGTGTTGGGTTCATGGGCCGTGTTGCACTATCAACTGCGTCAACTTAAACCCCACTAAGTCTATGAATTTTTGGGAAACTAAGACCCTAGCCCAAATGAGCACCGAAGAGTGGGAGTCGCTGTGCGATAACTGCGGTAAGTGTTGTTTGAACAAGCTGGAAGACGAAGACACCGGCGAAATTGCGTTTACCAGCGTGGCATGCGATTTGATTGATTTGGAAACTTGCCGCTGCACGCGTTATAGCGAGCGTTGCACATTGGTCCCGGAGTGTATCGATTTGAAGCAACACGACTTTGCCGAATATAACTGGTTGCCATCAACCTGTGCGTATCGCTTGTTAACCGACGGAAAACCCCTACCCATCTGGCACCCTTTGATTAGCGGCACTAGCGAGTCTGTGAAAGAGGCGGGTGTGTCTATCGGCAGTTATGCGATAAAGGAATCTCAAGTTACTGATCTCGAAGATCATATTATTGAATGGCTGCAGCCCTGATTTAGGGTCGGCTGTGCCGCCGGTAACCTGGGTTTGCCGGCGGCGACAGGTGTGAAGTTCCGGGATTGCTTATCCCTTGGGTGTGACTATCGCTTATCCTTTGCCAGGTAACATGCCTACCGTACCCGGTTTTATCCGTTTACAGCTAACCACCACGTCGGCCTGACGGCATTTTACTTCTTGCGGATTGCTACAGGTATCGCAAACCGTATTGCCCGCACTCTTTATCTCATCGACATGCCAGCCGTACCCCTGCGATTGGCAGAATTTTTTGCTGAATCTATCGATGTTATAGCTTTTGGAGGCATTTTCCTTGGCTTTACTCTCCACTTGGCAATGCTCGGGGGCCAGCGTATTCGCCATTATGTCTCGGTAAATATATTCGGTAGCCTGGACGGGGTTGGCAAACCATAGTGATACTAACAGCGTGCCGATAAAAGTCGTTTTCATCATATTAATCCTCGCGATTGCCGATGACGCGGATGTTCATCAAGCGATTTTCTTCGGCAATTTGGTCCTTGATGGGCGCAAATTTCTCGTTTTCGCTCATTTTGACCGCCAGGATGGCCCCGACAACTACTGCGGTAACCAGCACCACATACAACACGAAGTTATCTTTTTCTTGTTTTACTTCTGTCATGGATTTACCTCTTGTAATAATAAATCGGTCAGTGCCTAACCGAATTTGAATTGAAAAACCTGTTCGCCCTTTAGTCAGGGTCGGCACTGATTTGCTGTCCCTCTAAGCCATTTTTTCGATCCCGATAGCGCACGCCAGAGCAAGATCGAAGATTGCGCTGAAAGTATTCAAAGCATCAGCCAGGGATTGCGTTACACCACCATATGAGTAGTCCCGGTCTGCAAAAAGATAGATTTAGGCATTGCCCGGCCCGCTTCATGGTAGCGAATCGAAACAATAAAAGAAATGAGCGGGCTTGTCAAACAAATATCGTATCAATATCATTTGCCTGATATGCTTCAGGTGCTTTATTCGAGAAGGTCAGCAAGAGGAATTTAGATTAGCGATAGAATGCCGACCAAGTTGAAATTGGCGATTATCCTGGTAACCTCTAGCTTTAACTTTCCCTTGTCTCATCAATTTACTAACAGAAATAGAAAAATCTCATATGCAAACATTAACTAGAAAAATTAAAAAGAATGTGACGTTGATTTTTTTAGGTGCGTTCCTTACGGCACTGCACCCGGCTTGGGCGGAATCCGATAAGCAACTCCAGGAAAAAACCCTTAAGGCACGGGAACTGAGTCATCAAAAATCCATGGATCATTCTGCTCACATGAGTCCTGCTGACGAAACAGAAGGTTTTCGCGGCGTTTTTTATGGATATTTGCCTTGTAAGGAAAAAGATTGTGACGGTTTAAAATTAACTTTATCGTTGAAACAAAAGAACAATTATTTATTGGTAACCCAGTACGCCAAAGCGTCTTCTAGAGAGTTTTACGAAAAAGGTAAGTACGATTGGGATGATAAAACCCGCATACTGTCCTTAACCTCCAACAAAAATGATCTTAACCGCAAATTCAGTATTAAAGACGAAGGGACACTGATTCAATTGAATAGCGACGGCCTGCCGATGCTTGGTGATCAGGACGACTATACGCTGGCAAGAAGCGATAAATCAAAATCTCGGGAAGTGCATATTCATTGATTGGTTGGGGCAAAATTTAGCCGGGACTTCAGTTCGACCGGCTAATCAAGCAGATAACGGTGACCTGCTCAGCGTGGAAGCCACATACCGGTCTAAGAAAAACTTGTCGATGCCATGCGGTGTTTATACAGAGTGGTCGGTCTCTGACAAGTAGTGGTTTTTTAGCTTAACATAATGTTTTGCTGAATACTCCAAAAAGGCTTTTTCCGAGTCGGTCAAGGCTCGTATTTGTTTAGCGGGTGTGCCGACATACAAAAAGCCGCCTTCCAGTTTTTTGCCGGGTGGAACCAGCGACCCGGCACCCAACATCAGATAACCTCCCAGTTCGGCATCGTCCATGACAATCGCACCTATACCGATAAGGCAATAATCGCCTATCGAGCAGGCGTGCAAGACTGCTCGATGGCCGATAGTGACGCCTTTACCGATTACTAACGGATGGCCCTCCGGCGAATAGTCGCCGGCGTGGGAGACATGTAACACCGCGCCGTCCTGTACGTTAGTGCTATCGCCAATGGTGATGGCTTCAACATCCCCGCGTATCACCGTGGTTGGCCACACCGACACATCCTCGCCGAGAGACACATTGCCAATCACAATGGCCGTGTCGTCGATATAGACGTTTTTGTCGACCTTGGGGTGTTTGCCTTTATATGTTCTGATTGCCACCGCAACTCCAGTTCTTTGCCATAATTAAAACGCGATATTACGCATTTAACCAATTCTTCTCCAGTTTAGTGAGGGTCGTAATGGCATTTATAGACGGAATCAAACGGCAACTCCGTTCGGTTATTGAGTGGGAAAATCCCGATCCCGATCTGTTGTTGGCACAATGGACCGAAAACGGCGACGAAATCAAAAATGCCTCCAAGCTAATCGTCGGTCCGGGGCAGGGCTGTATTTTTGTGTATCAGGGGCAGGTCAAGGCGATAATCGAAGAGCAATGCATGATCAATCTGGCCACCGATAACGTGCCGTTTTGGACCACTATCAAGAAATTCATGCAATTTTTCGAGAGCGAGCATAAAGCCGGGATTTATTTCTTCCGCAAAACCAAGATTCTGGATCAGAAGTGGGGCACTACCTCGCCAATTAAATATCAGGATCCGAAATATCACTTCCCGGTCGCCTTAAAAGCTTACGGCAACTATAGCTATCAGTTAGCTGACCCAGGCGATTTCTTCGTGAATATTGTCGGTAGCCATACCCAAATGCGCATAGACGATTTCCGCAATATTCTCTCGGCGCGAATCATCAATCCCATTTCAGATTACCTAGCGGAATGTCAGCATAGCTTTGCCGACATCGACGCCAACCGGGACGAAATAGCCCGGGGCATAGCCATTAAGCTGGCCATCGTGTTTCGTAAGCTGGGCTTTAGCATTAGCGACTTTCGCATCGAAGGTACCGATTTCGACGAAGACACCTTGCGCCGTATCAATCGTATCGCCGATCTGACCGCTGAAGCGCAAGCCGCGCAAGCGGTGGGTATGGATTATGCCAAGGTGCAACAGCTGGATGCCTTACGCGACGCAGCTCGAAACGAAGGCGGCGGCGCTGGTCTTGGCTTGGGGATGGGGGCCGGCATCGGCTTGGGGCAAGGCATGGCGCAATCCTTTAGCGCGACGACTAATCAGGCAGCTGCTGATAGCAATCAAACCGTCGCGAAATTGACCGAATTGAAGCAGTTATTCGAGGCGCAGCTGATTAACGAAGCCGAATACACTGCCAAGAAACAACAAATATTGGCTAAGTTTTAGCATGGCTAATTGCGCGAGTTGTTCCGCACCTTTACCAGCCAACACGCAATATTGCAGCTATTGCCGGGTCCGCAACGATATTGACCTGCAAGGCAAGCACGACTATCACGTCATCGACTCCACCTGCGAGCGCGTTTGTCCGGAATGCGAACAAAGTTTGCAGACCATTAGCCTGGATGCTGCCGGCTCCCTGCGGATAGAGCGTTGCGCCCATTGCTTTGGCTTGTTTTTCGATCCTGGTGAAATAGAAAGTTTGTTGGAGAGTGCGGTAGCGCCGGTCGTTACTGTGAATTTAGAGCTACTCAACAATATCAATCAGGATCGTTTTCCGCAGGATACCAAGGTTAAGTATTTGAAATGTCCGGTTTGCCAAGTTCTAATGAATCGGGTGATCTACGGCTACCGCAGCGGTGTCATTATCGATCAATGCAGAAGTCACGGCATATGGCTGGACGGCGGCCAAATTAGCCATCTGCTGGAATGGAAAAAGGCGGGTGGTCAGATATTAAATCAGCAACAAATTGCCGCTAAACAAGAGAAAGTCAGTTCCGAGCAATTTAAAAAAGCCTTTCGGAAAGACTATTCCATACCTCAACAAAGCCAACGAGAGCAGGGCATCGATGGCGATTTAGTAGCGTCTGTAGCGGAAGTGATATTCAGAATTTTCGAATAAGTATTGGCCGCTATCCGCTTGCTGGCGCCAACGCTGCCGGTAAAAAAAACTCCGCCACCAGCAGCGGTTGTCGATGAATGGCGTAAACCGTTCGACGTCCCCAAACCCCATCGTCAACACCTACCGCCGTTTGCACGCCTGGCGACCATATTCTGCTGTCAGCCCGACTAAATTGACGCTCTCGACGCTCCAAATCTGGATAGGCGAAAATCACCTCGCCTAACGGCCTCGTACCGAGATGGGATAGGTTGCGGTGAGCGATTTCTATGGTCGGTGCCGGCAGAACAGTGCGGGCCAGCACCAGAGGTACGCCATTAGCATGTAACAATACTTCGCGGATCAATTGATAACGGCAGGGCGGCAAGTCCAATAAGCGGCATTCATCGATAAAAGCCGGCTTCCAGCGGTGAAACAACACTGTAACGCCGAAACGCTTGCCATGAATTCCGCGTAGCCGTTTGGTCAGTGAGCCGGTTTCATTGAGCCAGGATTGCAGGGCGTTTGACAGTTGCCGTTGGCTGCTCTGTTCGTGGCATTTCCAGATTGGCGGGCGGCTGAATAAAAAACTTTTATCGGACAAGCGCTAAACCTCGGCGTAATGGCGGCTATGGCCGATCCAGCGCTGAATCAGCGGTTGAATGGCGGCTGGGTGCTGGCGATGGATAAACTGTGCTGCAGCTGGGATCTGTTCCAGCAAATCGCTGTCGCGGCTTAAGTCTGCGATTTTGAACTGCATTTGCCCGGTTTGGCGCGTACCCATGACTTCGCCGGGTCCGCGCAACTCCAGGTCTTTCTCGGCGATCACAAAGCCGTCGTTGCTTTCTTTCAGGATAGCCAGACGTTGCTTGCCGGCTTGCGAGAGCGGCGCTTGATAGAGCAGCAGACAATAGCTGTCCTGATTGCCGCGGCCAACCCGGCCGCGTAATTGATGTAATTGCGACAAGCCTAAACGCTCCGGGTTTTCGATGATCATCAGGCCGGCATTGGGCACGTCCACTCCCACTTCTATTACTGTAGTGGCAACCAGTAAATCGCATTCGCGACTCTTAAAGGCTTGCATTACCGCGTCTTTTTCGGCAGCTTTCATCCGGCCATGGACCAGGCCGACTCGCACGTTCGGCAGGGCCTGGCATAGATAGGCAGCGGTTTTTTCGGCAGCTTCGCATTGCAGAATTTCCGATTCCTCGATTAGAGTGCAAACCCAATAGGCTTGGCGTTGCTGCGCGACCCAATGCTCGATCCGGCCAATGACCTCTTCCCGGCGTTCCGAGGAAATCACGCTGGTAGCAATGGGTTTACGGCCGGGCGGTAGCTCGTCGATGATGGAAATGTCCAGGTCGGAATATTGCAACATCGCCAGCGTGCGCGGAATGGGTGTGGCGGTCATGATCAACTGATGCGGTCTTAACCCACCATGCTGGCCTTTCTCGCGCAAGGCCAGACGCTGATGCACGCCGAACCGATGCTGTTCGTCGATAACAATCAAACCCAGCCTATGAAAATTTACACTATCTTGAAACAGCGCGTGGGTACCAATCACGATATTGGTCGAGCCGTCGGTAAGGGCTTCCAAAGTAGCTTGCCGAGATTTGCCTTTTAATTGGCCGGTCAGAAACAGTACGGAGTGACCGGTCTCGGCAAACCACCGACTGAAGTTACGAAAGTGTTGTTCGGCCAATAATTCTGTTGGCGCCATGAGCGCGACCTGATAACCCGAATTGAGCGCCAGCAAACTCGCTAGCGCGGCTACCACGGTCTTGCCTGAGCCGACGTCGCCCTGCACTAAGCGCAGCATGGGCTGTGCTTGGCGGCAATCAGCTTCAATCTCAGCGCTAACCCGCTGTTGCGCAGCGGTGAGTTGAAACGGCAAACAATCCAGGAATCTATGTTTGGCGGCCAAGTTGATTTCAAAAGTCGGCGACTGCCAGCGCTTATAAGCTAATTTGCCTTGCAGCAGCGCCAGATGGTGGGCTAAAAACTCTTCAAAAACTAGGCGTTTTAGCGCGGGTAAAGAACCTTGGTCGACGATTGCCGCCGACAAATGCGGCGGCGGATTGTGCAAGGTTTGCAGGGCATCGATTAGTGACGGGTAAGCATGCTCCGCTAATAAACTAGGGGGCAGCCAGTCGGTGATCGCACCTTCACTCGCTAGGCATAGGGCCAAGGCTTGTTTAATGGCTTTGCGGAGCGCGGATTGGGAAAGGCCTTCGGTGAGGGGGTAAACAGGGGTTAATGTCGCTTCCAGCAATTGCTCGGACGCAGAGACGATTTTGTATTCCGGATGCACCATCTCCAGGCCGTTGTAACCATACCGAATATCGCCGAAACAGCCAAGTAGGGTGCCGGGTTTAAGTTGCTGGCTTTGTTGCACGGTGAAGTGAAAAAATCGCACCGACAAACTCCCGCTGTCGTCGGCGATGCGGCAAATCACGCTAGGGCGACCGCGTTGGATCGTGTCGGTGAACTCTACATGACCGCAGACTAAGGTGGTCATTCCCGGTAGTAAGTGGGATATAGGCACGATGCGGCTGCGATCCTGATAACGCAAGGGTAGGTGGAACAACAGATCTTGCAGAGTGTGGATACCCAGCTTTTCTAGGCGGGCTGCGGATTGAGAACCGATGCCAGTCAGTACCGTGACAGGCTGTTTATGCGGTTCTGGATGAATCATCAATAAAACGATGAGGCGAATTGAAGCGCCCTAGGGGGCCTAATTAGCGGTTTTGGTTTTGCAATACCATCACGCCGTCCATTTCCACGCCAACGCCTTTGGGTAAAGCTGCCACGCCGATCGCAGCTCGGGCAGGGTACGGCTGGCTGAAATATTCGGCCATAATTTCGTTGACGGTAGGAAAGTTAGCCAAATCAGTCAGAAATACATTCAGTTTGACAAAGTCGTTGAAACTGCCGCCGGCGGCTTCGGCAACGGCTTTCAGGTTATCGAATACCCGGCGGATGTGCGCAGCGGTATCGCCGTCCACGACTTGCATGGTCGCGGGATCAAGCGGGATTTGTCCGGATAAATAAACGGTCTCGCCTACTTTGATGGCTTGCGAATAGGTGCCGATCGCTTGTGGTGCCAGCGGCGTAGAGATGATTTCCTTGTTCATGCTAGGCCTTGATACGGGTTATTTTTAACACGAGGGAGAGTTTTTTCAGTTTCCGGATAATATTGGCCAGATGAACGCGGTCTTTAACGGCTAAAGTCAGCAAGTCCACAGAAACGCGGTCGTCCTGGCTGACTACAGTAATGTTTTCGATATTGGAGTCCATGCTGGAGATAGTCGAGGCGATGGTGGCCAGCGAGCCGCGTTGATTTAACAATTCAATGCGAATTTCAGCGGGAAATTCGCCGTTGGCTTCCGGACTCCATTCCACATCCAGCCAGGTAGTCTGTTTCTTTCTGACTTCGTTGCTGTTACGGCATTCGTGATGATGGACGACAATGCCTTTGCCGGGGTTGAAGAAGCCGATAATCGAGTCGCCGGGAATCGGCCGGCAGCATTTGGCCAAGCTCACTACGATGCCCTCGGTGCCTTTGATGATTAAAGGGGTTTTATGCGTGGATTCGTTGTCGTCGAGTTTGACTGCCGCGTTAACGTCGGTTTGGCTGATGCGTTTCGCCACCAGGAACGGCATGCGATTACCCAGGCCGATGTCTTCCAGCAACTCGTTCATCGAGTGTTTTTTCAATACCTGCAAAACCTGGATGATGCGGGTATTGTCGACATTTTCCAGTTGAATACCCAGGCTCTGCAATTCTTTTTCCAGCAGGCGGCGGCCAAGATTGATCGCTTCCTGCTGGTTGAAGTTTTTCAGGTAGGCCCGGATGCAGCTACGGGCCTTGGCGGTGGTGACATAGTTCAACCACAGGGGGTTGGGTCTGGCCCAGGTGGCCGTGATGACTTCCACCGTCATGCCGTTTTCCAGTTTAGTTTGCAGCGGTACCAGTTTCTTGTCGATGCGCGCGGAAATACAGGCGTTGCCGACATCGGTATGCACCAGATAAGCGAAATCGACGATGGTTGCGCCGCGGGGTAACTTAATGATCTTGCCCTTGGGCGTAAACACGAAAACTTCTTGCGGGAAAAGATCGACTTTTAAGTTATCGATGAATTCCAGCGAATCGCCGGCGGATTTTTGGATCTCCAATAAATCGCGCAGCCATTCGTTGGCACGGGCCTGGATGGTTTCGCTTTTATCGTTATCGGATTTGTATAGCCAATGTGCGGCGATACCCGATTCCGATAAACGGTGCATTTCATGAGTGCGAATCTGAATCTCGATAGGCACGCCGTAGGGGCCGATCAATATCGTATGTAGCGACTGATAGCCGTTGGCTTTGGGCAGCGCTATGTAGTCCTTGAATCGACCGGGCACGGGTTTGTATAAATTGTGTACGCAGCCTAGGGCCCGATAACAGTCGTCTACTTGCTGGCAATATATGCGGAAGGCGTAGACGTCGAATACATCGGTAAAGGAAATGCGTTTGCTGAGCATCTTTTGATAAATGCTGGCGATGTTTTTTTCTCGTCCCGCCACCGCACCGTCCAAACCGGTTTCTTTCAGCCGGTTCTGGATGGCATTTTGGATGGTGTCGATGATTTCTTTGCGGTTACCGCGCGATTTCTTTACGGCATTATTGATGGCCGTATACCGGTTGGGGTAGAGCGCTTTGAAGCCCAGCGATTCCAACTGATGTCTGACGTCGTTCATCCCCAGTCGATTAGCGATAGGGGCATAAATTTCCAACGTTTCTTTGGCAATCCGGCGTTTTTTATCGACCGGCATATTACCCATGGTTTGCATATTGTGTAAGCGGTCGGCGAGCTTAACTACGATTACCCGCAGATCTTGCGCCATGGCCAGAAACATTTTTCGGACATTTTCGGCTTGGGCTTCGGCTCGGGACCTGCTGTCGATTTTAGACAGTTTGGTCACGCCGTCGACCAGATCGGCAACTTCCGCTCCGAATTGTTCGCCCAACTGCTCTTTGCTGATTGGTGTGTCTTCGATTACATCATGCAGTATTGCCGCCATGATTCCGTGGTGGTCCATGTGCATGCTGGCCAGCGTCATCGCAACGGATACCGGGTGGCATATGTACGCCTCGCCGCTACGACGGAATTGTCCAGAGTGCGCGGCCGCGCCGAAATGATAGGCGCGGATCACATGGTTAATTTGGTCTTGGTCGAGATAGCTGCGCAGAATGTCGCAGAGCTGGTGAAGCAGCTTGTCTTCAGGATGCTCGATAACAGGTAACGCTGATACCGGTTTGACAGCTATCTCGGGCATGAGGATTATATTTCCAGATGGGTTTCCGAAACGTATCCCGAACGATGCAACCTGTCTATGTTCTCTTCGTTAACAAAGCCAGCAGCAATTTCGCGAAGCGCTAATACGGTGTCTTTGTCTTTGCCGCGCGGGATGAATTCGTCGGCACCTTTTTCCAACTGCCGTGCTCTTTTGCTGGCAAGTAACACTAACTTGAAACGGTTTTCAACATTTTCCAAACAATCTTCAACGGTAACGCGTGCCATGATTAAGCCTTATCTGAGTTTGCGGGGGACTGTGCCCAATAGACTGTAACAGTATCGAGCGAACAAGGTTGAATTATAAGATAAATGACGCACTTAGGCCAATCGAGGCTGCAAGGGCTTTGGAAGCGGAGGTGAAACGACAGGCAATAAAAAGCCCGCTATACGCGGGCCCGTCCTGTTTGTTGTTATTATAATTATTATTGTGTTGGACGCCTGCCTAGGGCAGTTTAGTCAAGCAGTTACTATTTTATTGTTATTATTATCAGCCTTTTTTACAGGCCGCTTCCCTCCCCCCTCAAAGATACAACCCGTTAAGGTTGAACGCACTCCGTATAAGGTGGCCGAAGTTTATTTTAAAAAAAACCGGCTGTCCAACAAAAAAAACTATTTTTATCTAGTAAATGGTTTCGCCACGAAATTAATTTTGATAAACATAAGCTTAGAGATTATCAGTGTTTTCTTATGTATAAAATTAGCGCTCAGCTCGTCGAGATTCTTCCTCGCTGAGAAAGAAATTTAGCCGCTCGTTGAGGATGGCTTGTAGTTGAAAGCTGAGATCGCGCTCTTGCTTTGCCAATCTAATTTGCATGATCGCAGCTTCCGTCTCGCCGCTAGCGTAATAGTATTCGGCCATGTAGCGATGCGATTCGCCAGGTTGTTTGAGCTCGGCAAAAATCTGTGCGAGCAGTTCGTAATAAAAAGGTTGATCTTTTTCTCGATCCGATAAGCCTTGTAATACCTGCTTCGCGCGTTGCGGTTGGGAGCTCTTGATCAGGCTACGGGTGTATTCGATTTTGAGTGCGTCGTTGCTAGGGAAGCTGTTGATTGCTTTTTCGTATAATTTGGCAGCTTTTTCAGGGTCATGACCTTCCATTGCTGCGCGGGCTAAGGCTGACATGTATTGCGGTTGTGTCGGGTATTGCTCGGATAGTTTTTGAAAAATTTCGCTAGCGGCTGCGTATTGCTGATTTTCCAAATAAACCAGACCGATTCCGTAGCGGGCGACAGCTCGTTGCTCAGGAGTGCCTTGCATTTCGAGCGTAGTGAAATGCTGCAGCGGTGTGCGTTTGTCTTGAGCGGACAGCACTGTCAGCTTAGCTTTGGTCAACAAATAAGCTAAGGAATCCGGGTATTGCCGGTACGGATAGATTTCCGCTCTACCTCTGGTGTCGGCGACACGGTTCTCGGATACCGGGTGCGTTCTTAAAAATTCGGGCACCCCTTTACCGTAGTAACGGGTGGATTGCTGTAAACGTTCGAAAAAGGTTGGCATACTGCGCGGATCGAAATTGGCACCTGCTAGCGTTTGCATGCCCACTCGGTCGGCTTCTTTTTCGTGGTCGCGGGTAAAGTCGATTTGAAACTGAATATTGCCAGCCTGTATGGCCATTAACGCTGCTTGGCCCATATTGGGTGACTGGGTGCCGATCAGAATCGCAGCCAATGTGGCGGCTACTGTCGGAATCGACATTTTGCTAGCCTTTTCGATCGATCTGTAAAGATGACGTTGGGTAACGTGCGCAATCTCGTGGGCCATGACCGATGCCAACTCGCTTTCTGCTTCAGTCAAGAGAATCAAGCCAGAATTCACCCCTATGTAGCCTCCCGGGCCGGCAAAAGCGTTGATGTTGGGGTCCATTACGACAAAAAAGTGGAAGGGATTAGATGGCGTATCGCTATGAGAGGCGAGTTGCCGACCAATGGTTTGGATGTAATGTTGGATCTCTACATCCTGACTGATTTCGGCTTGGTGATGTAAGTTTCGAAAAAACGCTTCGCCGAATTCCTTCTCCTGCGCCGGTGAAATAATGGCCCCCGCAGAATCCCCCATGTCCGGCAGTTGGATTTTTTCGATGTCCAAGGCTGGAGCCGACGAACAGAACAGGACTAGGCCAAGGCTGTAAAAAAGAGGCTTAAGTGTCATTGCGGTTGTGACCAGGCGCGGTAAAGTTGGTTCAATGGCAAAACGAAGCGCGGCAAAACCGGGCAGCTTTAGTGTGCTCGTATTAAAATGAGCCGCATATTTAGGTTAATGATTATTTTACAGCGCGATGAAATATGCCGTACAAGTTAATGCTAGTCCATACGCCAGTGATGCAGGGCTAAGCGCCTACCGGTTTGTCCATGCTGCTTTGGCGGCCCAGCATCAGATTCTGCGAGTGTTTTTTTACAAGGAAGGCATTTATCATGCTTTTCGTTATGCAAATCCTCCTGAGGATGAAGTATCGATCACCCGGGATTGGTCGCAATTGGCTGAGCAACATGACCTGGACTTGGTGGTGTGTATCTCCGCTGCCCAGCGCAGGGGGCTACTCTGTTTGGATGAGGCGGCCCGTCAGGGTAAGCACGATGACGATACAGCTCCTGGTTTTCGGATAGCCGGTCTGGGACAGTGGCTAGAAGCCACGCGATTGGCCGACCGCAGCATTGTTTTCGGATGACTCTCTAATGAAACGCTATCTATTTATTATGCGTCGATTGCCTTACAGCGGGACTCATCTTCAGGAAACCCTAGATGCAATTTTGACCGCTGCCGCTTTTGATCAGCACGTAGCCTTATTGTTGCTTGACGATGCCGTATGGCAGTTGAAAAATTTGCAGCAGCCTATAGGGCAGGGCTTGAAGGATACCTCTGCAATCTATAAGGCCTTGCAAATATATGATGTCAAAGAACTCTACGTAGAGCATGAGTCTTTGCTTGCTGCAGGTCTAACGGGTGCTGATTTGCTCTTGCCGTTGCTGAGTGTGTCGCGCCGCGATGTTAGCGACTTGATGCGTAGTTACGATCTTATTATTCCCGATTGAAGCGACGGAACTGAGCACTTGAACCCGCTTAAGCTAAAATTCCTTATTCGAAATATCACCCCACTTAAATATACCGAGGACGAGCACACCATGGCGGATGAAATTGAAGAAAAAAGGCGTTATTTCCGAGTCAACGACACGATAAATTTGTTGCATAAGGTGATTGATAAGAAAAATATCGCGGCGTTGAGTCATGTTTCCGATGACGTATTGGGGAATTGTTCATTGACTTCCGCGTTGGATGTTTTGGCGCAGGAGGCGAGGATGTTGTCCCCACGTCTGGAGCGACGCGACCCGGAAATGTTCGAATATCTTAAAATAATCGATACCAAGATCAATTTGATTGCGCAGGCGATTAGCGCGCAAAGTGAGGAATTTTCGGAGCACGACACCCGCGAAGTCAGTCTCAGTGCGACCGGGTTGGCTTTTAGTAACGAAACCCCCATAGAGGTTGGCGAAGTCCTGGAGCTGCGTATGCTGCTGACGTCGTGTATGGCTGTGATAGTTGCATACGCCAGCGTCGTGCAATGTAAGGATATTTCAGAAGAAAGCCCGGAAAGACCGTTTTCTATTTGTGTGGAGTACGTCAATCTCACTGAAGACGATAGAGAGCTGTTGATCAAGCATGTCGTCAAAAAGCAACTACAACAACTGCGTGACAGGAACGAATTTTAACGGTGCAGTTGGGTTTTAAGGAGTGCGAGGCAGGTTGACGATTGATTTCCGATAAACTTAAACAGTTGCTAAATACCCTGGCTGACGGTCGATTCCACTCCGGGACCGAGTTGGCGAGCTTGCTGGGTATTAGCCGTTCTGCGGTATGGAAACAGCTAAGCGCGTTATCCGAGTTTGGTATCGAGTTACTGGCGGTGTCCGGCAAAGGGTACCGTTTAAAATTCCCCCTGCAATTACTGGACAAACAGCTAATCAATGGCTTTTTAGCGTCCCCGGTAAGACCTTTACTCGGTGAGTTGGAAATTCACGATCAAATTCATTCTACCAACACGCATTTACTGGAAATGGCCCGGCAGGGGGCTGATAGCGGCGCGGTTTGTCTGGCGGAGCAGCAAACAGCGGGAAAAGGCCGACGCGGGCGGATTTGGGTGTCACCGTTTGGTCATAATATTTATTTATCAATTTTGTGGCGGTTTCAGGGTGGGCCAGCGGCGATCACCGGTTTGAGCTTAGCGATGGGGGTTGCCGTCGTTCGGGCCTTGATGGGTTTTGGGATTACCGATATCGGCTTGAAGTGGCCGAACGATATTCATTGGAGGCAGCGCAAATTAGCCGGGATTTTAATTGAAGTTTCCGGAGAAAGTAGCGGGCCCTGCCATGCAGTAATAGGGTTGGGCTTAAATGTCTTTTTACCCCGGCATGAAGGGCAGGGAATAGAGCAGGATTGGGTCGATTTGTACAGTATTGTGGGGGAGACAATTCACGGTAGACGTAATCGGTTGGCTGGGGAGATACTGAATCAATTGTTACCGGTATTGGCTGAGTACGAAACCCGCACCCTTGAGCAGTATCTCGAAGAATGGCGTGGATACGATTGTATGCGGGGCAAGCAAGTCGAGCTATTCATGAATGAACATGTATTTAGCGGCGTGGTGGCAGGTATCGACGACCAGGGTTTGTTGTTGCTGAAGCAAGCTGATGGTCTTATCCGCGCGTTCGCATCAGGCGAAGTCAGCTTTAGACGGCTATGATTTTACTGGTTGATATTGGTAACTCGCGTTTGAAGTGGGCTCAGGCCGATGCCGGTCAGCTTCAACCGACGGTTTTTATGGATTATCGGCAAGCAGATTTTTCCGAACGCTTGCTGGAGTTTTGGCAAGGTATCGCAGTACCCAGTCAACTGGCTATAGCGTCGGTATCGGCAGAGGCTTTGACTTTGTCGATAGTCGAAATGGCGCGGGCGCTATGGCCCAGAATAGAGATAATCATCCCAAGGTCTTCGCCGACGGCGTTTAACGTCAAGAATGCTTACATTCAGCCTGAGAAGCTGGGTATCGATCGCTGGTTGGCGTTGCAGGCCGTGCATCAGAATTATCCGGGAGATACCTGTGTCATCGATTGCGGCACCGCCATTACAATCGATTTTATCGAGACAGATGGTCGGCACCTAGGTGGCTTTATCAGTCCGGGACTGTCGTTAATGAGAAAATCCTTGGCAGGCAACACCGCTGCTCTACCGTTCAGCAAAGACTTGGCGAAGACCAGTCTGGCCGTGGTCACGGAAGCCGCCATTAATAATGGTACGTTGCTAGCGGCTGTTGGCCTGATACAGGCCGCTTTGGCGCGCCAGCCCAGGACGTATCAGCTAGTCTTGACCGGTGGCGACGGGAAGACCTTAGCTACGCACCTGCCTCTGCCAAGTATTGTCGATTGCAACTTGGTCCTTAAAGGCTTACTTAATTATTGCCGAATCGCCCAGAGCGTATGAAAGCCTTGTTTTTTCTCGTTTGCCTGCTCAATGTATTGTTTTTTTTCTGGAAGCTTCATTTTGGTGCGCTGACCCCGAGTGTCGAACTATCAAGCAATCTTCCGAAATTAATATTGGTAAGCGAAGGCCGTATAGCTAAGCGAGGGACAGAAATTTCTGCTTATCTGGATAGTGAAATCGCTGAATTACAAGCCAAGCAACTGACGGACACTTTACAACGATTGAATCCGCCGAATGCTAATCCGACATTGGATGTGGGTGCCCAGATTGACAGGCGAACAACTGCCGTTAGGCAGCAAGCGTCGGTCACACAGTGTTACGAAGCTGGGCCGTTTAGCGATCAGGATGCGCTGCGACTCTGGGCTGGTAGGCTGGCAATAACTGAATTTAAGTCGATATACAAGTCGAAGATAGCTTCGTCTGATTTTCAGGTCTACTACCCTGCGGCAAGGGATGCCGAGCAAACTCGAATCAACAAACTGATGTTAAAAGCTAAAGGCTTCAGCGATGTGTGGCCGATAACCGATGGAGAGAGCAAGGGGGCGTTATCGCTTGGTGTATTCAATGACCGGCAGCGCGCAACACGCTATAAAAGCCAGTTGGCTAATCAAGGGGTGATGGCGGAGATAAGACAGCGCGATAAGCTACGCGATGAATTGTTTATTCGGTTTGTTGCTGCTCGGGGTGCCGGTTCTAACCATGCTGCATATACCCCTCTAAGCCAAGCAGATTGCGGAAATGAATGACGCTTAGGTGCTAGTTTATATTGGCCTCCTGGGTTTGCTGAACTTGCATTTTCCGATGGTTCGGCACCGATTCATCCCCCTTGGGGGTTTCTATCCGTAAAATTCCTGCGTCGCGTTTTTTTTAATCAAAAATGCACCGTTTTGGTGGTTTTTTTTCACAAACGGTCAATAACCCTTATTTGTTGTCAGTAAAATTTACACTGCCCAGTTTGGGTTTTTGTAAGCTATTGAAAAAAAACATCTTTAAAAATGGCATTGTATTTGCTTATATGTCTGTGAGTGAATGTTTGTAGTCAATCACTCCCCTTCGTAGTTGGCATTGAGGAACAATTTCAACCACGAAGTTAGGTGGCCAAAAGGATGGCCAATTGTTAACGTTAATTTTAAATGGGGAAAATCCATGAAAACGCTTTTATCTTTAAAACTTTGGCTTGCTGTTTGCCTATTCGCAGTTTCGACTGCTAGCTCGGCAGGCATCATTTGGGAATCCACTGACGGCGATAGTAACTTCATCTCCTTCGGCGCTGGTCCTTTTCCTTCAACAGATACCTTTGGTATCTTTTCTGCTACCGCAAATCTGGCTGCTGATGCACCTGTGTATACCTTTACCGGCGTAGGCAGTTTTTCATCTGCTAGCTCTTTTAAAATAGGTTTGTGGACCACAAGCGGATGGGTTGGCGAAATGGGCAACGTGGAATTTATTCCTAATACGTTCTTATTGAGCTTTGTGAAGCCAGGCTTGACTAACACTTTAAGCTTTTTATATGGATTTGACTTGGCACCAGCTGCGAACCAAGATCCCGCAGCCGTCGTGCCTCTCCCAGCCTCTGTGTGGTTCCTGACCACTGCTTTGTTGGGGTTTCTGTATACCGGTCGTCGTAAAGGCGTCGTTCAAGCCTAAGTATATCGGGGCTTTTAAACCGGATGGAGTCTCGTGCTCCATCCGGTTTTTTTATGCCTGCTGAAATCTTTCAAATTCATCGATATAGCATGGTTCGTTACCTCACCTCGGGCATAGGGCCCAAGAAAACAGCTGGCTTGGTTCTAAAGTGTTATGGTCTCCGCTTTACTAACGCCTTGCGATTTTTCATCTGGCGCTTCTGCACTAGGGAGAAAGGTTTCAGAGATTTGCCGGATATGGCGATTCAATAGTTTCAAATTGTCTGAAATATTCCTGTTTAACTGAAGCCAGGCGAACACAGCTATTCTTGGCATGAAATGCGCTGCTACTCTGATGGTGGCGTTTACAGCGCTAGTAGGTTAAGGACTAGGCCGAGAAGACCAAACTTTTCGGAAATGCCGATTGGTGCCCCGCCGCGTAATTAAATTTCTCGCTCCCCTGGCGAGATTTCCTTTTGTTGACATGATCGATTGGCTTTGGCTTTTCTCGGCTAACGCGCTGGTGCAGTTTAGGAAATGAATTTAGGATTGCCTTTCCTTGCGATCGTCTTGGTCAAAAGCACGCCGATGGCGCTACCAAATAGCAAAAATGGTGCGGGTAACGGTACTGGCTGAACCGAAGCCGACAAGGGTTTAAAAGACACTAATCTCAGCAAATCCCCGTTATCAAAATCGTTGTTAGTAGCCAAGGTAAAGTAACCGGCGCTGGTTGGCGCGTTGGAACCCTCTTTAGCATATAGGTTAAAATCGCCCGCGTCGCCGTTCCATCGTGTGCTGGTTCCCCAACCGCCGCCTTGGGTCCACTGACCAATCAATTGTTGGGTTAAATCCAGCGTTCGGCCTGCGGTATCCCAGGTAGCAAAATCGAAGTCCGTGATCTGAAAAGTGCCGTTTCCCAGTCCTCCGTTGGCGTTGTAAACTGTCAAGGTGAAGGCCTTGATAATCTCGTCACTATCCAAACTAAGGAATGTTGAGCCTGGATTGGGAAGGACTTGATCGTCTATGCTGATCAGGCCTTGGGCCGAGGCATTGTTTCCAAATGCTAAGCCACTGTAATGCAAGCTAAAGTTAAGTATTGCCGCCTGGGCGTTGTTCAGTCCGCCGGTGAGCGTTAGTGCGATAAGACTGGATTTGACTAATTGTTTGAGCGGTATGTTCATAGTTGGTTTTTTTCGTATTAAATTTGGAACCACCCGTTTGATCAGCGCTTTAGGTGCCGATCTGCGTGTGGCGATAAAGTAAGCTGTTAAATTCCCGGGGGCGTCTTGCCGCAAAAGCAGGGATAGAGCCTGTCAACTGGATGCCCGTCTGCCATGCTGAGCCGCAGCGCAGATATAAATCGCAAAAAGGCCGGAGACAGCACAGCGCTGGCTCCGGCTGCAGCAATTAACCGCCGCTGACGATCATGGTGCGGGCTTGATTCTTCAGGTTTATTGCATTTCTGATTAAGTTCAAGCGATTTGGAAAAAATCTATTTGTTGCTTGCGTTTCGAAAAATAGCGCTTGTTGCAGTTTCTCTAAGGCATCGGGATAAGGATTGATGACGGCTTCTTTGAGCACGTCAACAGCATCCTGCGTATCTGCAATTGCTAATCTCAAGGTTCTAACGCTTTGATCACCGTTCAGGCTAAGCGCTTTTTGGTCCAAAACATTGGAACTGCGGATGTTTTCCAATACATTGATCGAACGCAGGAATAACGCTACGGCTATTACTTGCGACGAGTCCAGCCTGCCTTGGCGGTTAACTTTGCTGGAGGTAAACGCGCCTGGCGAGCTGTTAAAGGCATCGGAACTGTAAAATGCGACGCTTTCTTCTAGTGTGGTCACACTGTTGTTATGGAAAAATGGCGCAGTATCGGCCGATTCAATCACCGATGGGGTATTGAAGCGATTCAAACCATGATGCCCGGACGGACGGGTGGTGGTGCCGGCAGCCGCAACACTGCCGTCGCTGTAACAAGTTTCGTTGAAATTCGGGCCGCAATCGGTTTGCAGTAGTTGGCCGAAACCGCCGTCATAGGCCACATTAGGATCCGCCAGATGATGAAGCTGATCGCGCATCCGCTCGACACCGGTATCGCGGGTGGGGTTAGCATTGGTGCTCGAGCTAATACCCCCAGCATTGGAATGGCAGCCATTGCAATTGCCGGTTGTGCCAAATAACACCGTGCCGTCGGCAAGTTTCGGGTTTTCTTTGGTGTTAAACAATAACAAGCCGTTCTGTACCAGCGGCGACTTGAAATACATATTCGCAAGGTTGAGCTCCTTACTCCGGCCAAGAGAGAGCATGTAGGCTTCTAACGCATCCAGTTCCGCTTCGGTTGGCATCCTAAAGTCAATGTTTTCGGCGCGAACCAGGGTTCTCGGTAAATGCTGGATGATCGCTGCCTTAGTAAAGTCTCGCAGCGATCCGCCATCGGGTGCACCGTCCCCAGACCAGCCAACCGCGTGCGTATTGGTGCCCGATTGCTGCGCGAGGGGATCGCGAGCGTTGAAATAATCGTTATCTTGGGTAAATTCACCTTTGCTAAAACCTGGATTGATGGTCTTTTCAAAGGTCAATGTGTTGGCGATGCCCAGCAGATGCGATGAACTGCGCAGAACTGGCGGTCTATCCAAGCCATCGATATTGGTAACGAATAAGCCAAACTGTCTAAGCAATGCAGGCTTCTCCAAATCGGCCAGTAAAGGATTGGTCTCGGCGACAAATAGTGGGTCGGTTTTCGGCAGCTTGGTAATGTAAATCGGATCGATGGTGTGGTTATTGTCCGGCCTGTGGCAAGTAGCGCAGGTGCGACCATTCCCGTTAAACGTTTCTTCAGTAAACAGCTTTTGCCCGGCGGCGATCAATTGCGTCAGTTGCTCAGGAGAGGTAGCAGCCGAGGATGTCACCGCCGCTTGCGCGGTTTTCGGTAATAAAAATTTGAACGCAATTTCGGCGGGAGCCACTTGCTCGTCTGTGGTCACGGAGCCTATGGTGGCAGCCGGCCAATAGCGTTCGGTGTAATAGAGTCGCTGCAGTAAGCTTGGCGAACCGAATAATAGGCCGCCAACGTGCGGTGTCTCGCCCGCCTTGGCAATTGCGATCGCGTCCATTGTAAAGCCGGCGAAACGGTCCCGATCCAGTTGGGTTGTCAGTAGGTGTTTGTCCTTACTGGTCGACAAGGGGCCAATTTTCACCGCTTTATCTTTTTGATCATCAGCGGATTTGTGATTGTCCAGCAACCAAACGTCGTATCGCTCTTGATTGGATAACCCGTCGACCGCGACTTGTAATTGACCATTAATCAGATTTAGTGCCGCTTCACCACTGGCAGCGGTAAATTGCCGAGACTGCGCCCGCGAAAAACCCAAGCCGAAGCGCAAAACCTCTAGGTTTCTGTGTTGCTCGTGCGCGGTTTTCCAACGCTCATACACGCTGCTCAAGGTTTCGACATTGCCATGACCGGTATAAGCGGTTTCCGATTCGGGGGTTATTAGATAGCCCAGAGCGATTGCGGATACAAATGCCAAGGGAATTTTCAATTGTTTTTTCATGCTTATAATCCTGGGTTGAGCTAAATAAGGCTGATGCGACGGACAACGACGGGATTTGATAGAAAGCACGGTTCCGGATGTTTCTGATCATGGTAACCAATTGAATTGTGTTCCTGCGCAGCATCACCCTCACAAAAGCAATAGCCATGCCGAATTCTGGCTTTTGGGGTTATAATCAAAAAAGCCAATATAAATCAACAATTAAGATATTTTATGTGGCGTATTTATCACCAGGGATCATACTTGCGAGGATCGCTAGACGAATTTTTCGTTAAGTCAAGATTTTAACTTACGGGTAAATAGGTGATATGCCGCTTCTATGTGTTAAATGACACAGTTATTGAGAAGGCTAGCGGTTTCAGCTGATAAAGTTTTCGATAAACCGCATTTTTTCAGAGCGTCGTTCGGAAACTGTGTTCGAAGGGCACATTGCTGCACAATTTCTGTGGTTATCAGGCACGCATTGCACTCGGAAAACTCGTAATGAACTTTCTAGGTTTTCGAAACTAGGTTATTTCCCTTATTTTCTGAGTATTGAGAGGCTTCGGTCACGCTGAGTGGACTTTGGGGAAGGCAGGATTAGTAGTCATGTTTTTAGTGGCTAAATGCGCTTGCTAAGGGTAAGTCAGGTTTAATAGGCATTCACCCAGCAACGCCGGCTAAATTAAACTACCGACCCGTTGGCCCTTCAAGTTAATCTGGGCCATAGCTCTCTGAGGGTTTAATTTTCGTAGCCAAACTCGTCTATGAATGTTTGCAATTCCGGCAAAATGCTTGAGTACTCCGCCTGGTAATAACGCCAGCGTCCCACTGAGGAAGAGTACAAGGGCTGGGCAACCTGGCTGAAACTGGGGCTGGCTATAAACTTACCTGCTGCATGCTTATGAAAATCGGCTACCTCCGGGTGCCATTCCAGGCCAATAAAATCAAACACTTTACGGAACGCCGCTTCAAAATCAAACACGGCATCTTCATAGCGGAATTCAATATGCTGCATCGAGAGTTTGGGCTTAACCGTTTCCCACCACTGCATGACTTGCGCATAAAACTGCGCGGTGCTGGCCCAGGTCAGAAGGTGCACGGTTGACGGAGTGGGGGTCATGGTTTGCATAAAGCAGCTTAAGCAGACATCGCGCGGATCGCGCAACAAAAATACCAGTTTGGCATCTGGAAACAGGCAGTTGATGAGGCCTAAATCGATGCTGTTCATGGTAGTCTTATCCAAAAACAAGCGCGAATCCAGAACGTCGCCAAACAGGGCTTTAGCTCGTTGCCAATAAAAAGCCCGTAAATGCAAAACTCCGTCCAGGTCGAGTTGCCGCAACATCTGTGGAATGCTGCCCTGATCGTTAAACAGACGTTGCAACTCCCGCACCACGGACACGACCAAATCCGTTTCGTCAGCCACGAATACGCGAGGATGAGCGCCCAAGACTTCCTGTGTCAAGGTGGTGCCAGTACGCATAAAACCCAGCAAAAACACCGGGGCCGGCTGATCTGCGGGAAACACTGTATTTTTCCAACGCCCCAGCAGTTCGCTGTCAAATTCAGCGACATTGGTTTTTAACATATTGGGCACCAGTTGCGCGTCCTGTTGCTGCACTTCCGGAAGTCTGGGCGCAACCTCGCCGGCGGCATGCAGATGCTTGAACACTTGATCGTATATACCCAGCTTATCCAGCACCCGTGCCAGTTCTTTATGGGCGCGAAATTTCTCTTCCGGCTTGAGTATCGAGGTGTTTAGGGTTTTTTCCAAACGCTGCCGTGCACTGTCCAAGTCGCCGCTCGTAATTTCTAGCGTCGCTACCAAGATATTCAACATGGCGTTGTCGGGAGCGAGACGCAGCGCCTGCTTGCCGGCTGCTAAAGCCGATTTTTTTTGATTGAGACGGGAGTGAGATAGAGCCAGTAACTGAAAGCCGCGCGCATAGCTGGGATTGATTTGCACCGCAAGTTTGCAAAGCTCGGTAGCGCCGTGATAATCGTTCCAATATTGCAACTGGTCGGCCAGATCGACGACCAATTTTACATCGCGGTTTTTACGGGCTTTCTTAGCTAATAACTGGCCGGATTGTTTTAAATGGATCAGGCCTTCCTCGCGATAGCCCTGCCAGCATAAAGCCTGCCCCAAACAGGCTAATATCTGTGCGTCCTTGGGAGACTCTTTGGCGGCTTGGGTAAACCAGCGCACGGCTTCGGGTAGGTTTTTTTGGTGAATGGCGGCCTGTCCCAGGCGCATGGCTTCGCTCATGAGTGTTTATTTTTGGTTAAGGTAAGAATTGACAGCATTTTACTGGCTAAGTCCAGGAAAAGAAAAACCCGCGGCTACGGTAGGAGTTATAGGGCGGGTTTAGAGTTTGCCGTCATCCAGGACAGCCTTGCGTAAAAAAATTACATGGCGATGCGTTTGCGGCGAGCGACGCCAACAAAGCCCGCTAAAGCGCTACCGAATAACCAGACAGCCCCAGGAACGGGTACTTGCGAAACGGTTAATCGGTAGCCGTCTGTGGTTTCAACCCAACTTCCATTTCGGTAGCCGCCGATGGCAACGGTATAGATTTGATCAGCAGCGGCCTGGAAACTGATGGTGTTGATATTGCTGGGATTGGTCCCACCGATACTGTAGGCAACGATATCGCTGATGGTGAAGGTTGTGCCGCCACGAATAAGACTGTTATTGGTGAGACCAGTAGTGTTATTGCCAGTATTCCAGTTGCCATAGTGGTTGTAGTCGCTGTTAGTGCTCATGCCTTTAAATATCGTGAAGGCGAAATTCGTATCGCTTTCCAGGATGCCTTGTGCGCTGAGGGTGACCAAACCGCTGATGTCGGATTTGAAGAGTCCGACATCAAGGTCATGGCGCCTGCCGGCAGCGCCAGGGTGTAAATTGACATCGCTCCAGGCGCCTCTGGCGGTGTCGATGTCGGCATAAACGCCGTAGCGGGCGAATGAATCAAACGTTGATATTTCACCTGTGCCGCCACCCTTGACTTGCACGGCCCAGTTCAGATGCGGTGCTGTGTAACCAAAGGGGGTGTGGTTTGTACCGGTAGTGCCAGCCCATTTAGCGACGGTATTGGTTGGATCGCCGGCTGGATACAAGTCGCCATAAATCCAGCCATCGGTGTTGCCGCGATACAGATCCCAGGCCCCGCCCGTTGTAGGATCGGTGGTGTTGGTACTATTATCGGCAGCGCCTGCTGTGGTCAAGTTGTACATGGTAGTCACGCCGGCAGACGCATCGGTTATGGCGCCAGCACTTAGCGCAACGCCGGCCAATGCATGAGCGATCGCTTTGGAAAGTTTGGTTCTAACGTTCATGTAAAAAATTCCTTATTCGTAAATGATTGAACAAAATTTTGGCTAGTAGCTGATTCAGTGTTCTGACCCAATGCGCTTGCGTAACAGGTGGTTTGGTTTTACCGGGGCAAACCCAAGACCTTTCGAAACTACTTCACTGCGGGGCAACTTCGGCACTTCCAGACATTCAATGAGTTAGAACACGACTTCCAATAAGCAACAATAGCGCCAATAAATAAATGATTATAATCAATAATATAGAGTTTTTTCAATAGGAAGCTGTGGTAAATGACACGAATAAACGGCCATATGCCTCAGTGGCTGAAACTTTAGGTGCCGTTAAAACATGCAACATGAGGGGGCGAGCAAAATGCGCTAGCGGGCCGATCGCTTGTCGTTGACTTTTCCATCGGGGGTGCAGGTCATTTCGCTCTGAATCGATGATATGCAAATTGGCCATATTCAGGCCTAATTCTGTATGGAAAACGAGAAAGACCCGCAGCTACGGTAGGAGGTGCAGTGCGGGTTATAGAGTTTGCCGTCATCCTTGACAGCCTTGCAAGACAAAGATTAAGCCGCGTGAGGTCTGCGGCGCTTTAAGCCAACCAAGCCTACTAGGGCACTGCCGAATAGCCAAATGGCACCTGGAACGGGTACTTGAGATACTGTCAGCTTGTAGCCGTCGACAGTCTCGCCCCAACTACCGTTTCGATAACCACCCAGAACGATGGTATAGATTTGACCCGCTTCTGCATTAAAGGTGATGTTGTTGAGATTGCTCGGGCTTCCACCGCCGATGCTATAAGCCACAATTTGACCAATCGCGGTTTGAGGGCCAGCGCCGTCAGGATCGAAGTTAGTGAAGCCGCCTGGCAAAGATGCAGAAGTTAAGCCCGAAGCGTTATTGTTAGCGTTCCAAGCGCCGTGATGGTTATAGCTTGAGTTGGAACTCATACCTTTGAAAATTGTAAAGCCGAAATTGGTGCCGTTTTGTAGGATACCCTGTGCGCTTAGACTGACAGTGCCAGAAGTATCAGATTTGAATAAACCAAATTCGAGGTCATGGCGCCAGCCTCCAGCGCCAGTTAATGCATTGTCGCTCCAGGCGCCTTTAGCTGTGTCAATGTCGGCGTAAACCTCGTAGCGGTTAAATGAATCAAAAGTTGATATTTCCCCTGTACCGCCATTGCCGCCGGTAATTTCAACCGCCCAATTTAAATGCGGGGCAGCGTAACCGAAGGGGGTGTGGTTTGAGCCTGTGGTGCCTGCCCACTTAGCAACAGTATTCGTTGGGTCGCCGGCCGATTCAGTGAATCCATATATCCAGCCATCGGTGTTACCGCCATGTAATGCCCAGGTACCTCCTGTCGTAGGGTTGGTCGTGTTGTTGCTGTTATCCGCAGCGCCTGCAGTGGTCAGGTTGTACATGGTGGTGACGCTGGCAGAAGCATTGGTGATTGCGCCGGCACTCAGCGCAACGCCTGCCAGTGCGTAAGCTATGGCTTTGGAAAGAGTTTTTTGTTGCAACATAAATTGTTCAGCCTCGTGAGTAAAGTTCAACGCGATTCCATTCACTAAATCTTTAGTGGATTTGCATTGTCAATTTTTAAAAAAACGATTGGAGAGATGCACGTCATGGCCCAAAAATGAAATTCCGTTTCATCTATTACGCAAAAGACTACAAGAGTCTGTTTGCCCTATGATTCAGCGCAATTTGATAAAAGCATAAGTCGTGCCATATCAATAGTTCTGTCAAAAAAGGGGGAAGGGGGTGAGCGTGTGAAAAATGAAACGGGGGTATAGTCGGCCCTAATAAAATTGGCGAAATTTCAATTATTTTCTGAAGTTGATGCTAACTGTATGAAATTGATAAATATATTAGGAGTATTCCGTATGTGATCTTACTGATCACTTGTCTGACGCCGTTAAGCATTAGTTTCCAGAATGTTGATGGTTAGCATTGATGATTTGAGCCTAGCTGCTTGTTTGCTTTAGCAAAAGGTGTGTCCAATAGAATTAAACTATGTCAAATGACTCGTATAAGGGAAATGACGTATCGATTTTTTTATCGGACGTCAGTTAGCAGAGTTTCTCGCCGTTAATTCCGTAACATATGTGGAATAGTCCCAATGACTCCAACCATTGCGCACCTTGTTGTTCCTTCAGAAGAGCGATCGTAGATGCGCTTCCGGCAATGATGCATAAATCTGCAACGACGGTTGCAGATGCTAAGTAACTGACCGGCCAGCCGGTCTTGGGATTAAGAATGTGGCCATAGCGTTTACCATTCACGATCATAAAGCGAGCATAATCGCCGCTGGTTGCCACCGCCCCCTGAGATAGAGAGAGGGAAGGCACTGACTCGTTGGCACTTCTAGGATGTTGAATGCCAATCCGCCAAGGTTCATGGTTAGGACGAGAACCGATTATGCGAATGTCACCGCCCAAATTGATGACCCCATGAAAAACACCCATCTCATGACAAACAGAGGCGGTTCGGTCTGCAGCATATTCTTTAACGATACCCCCGAAATCAATAGCCATGCCGGCCCGATTGAATTTAAGAATGGGTTTGAGCCAGGAGATTTTTTCCCAACCGACCCGCTCTAATAGTGCTTGAATTTGTGCTGCATTTGGGCGTTGATTATCGGGAAACTTCCACACTTGCCCTAAGATGCCGGAACTGATGTCAAACAAACCATCGCTCTGCTGGTAGCACGTGTCGGCATAGTCTAGTAGCGCAGCCGTTTCCTCGTCGACACTGAATTCACCGCCGTTTAGGGCTGCCTGGTTAATTGAACACAGGTAACTGTCTGCTTTATATCGTGAATATTTCGACTCTAAGCGCAAGACGTCGGCAATCACGGTCTTTGCGCAATGTTTTGCCAGTAGCTGGTTTTCTGCGAATATCTGTAATTCGCAGGGGGCGCCCATGGCTTTGAACGGAAATCGAAAAAGGGTTAAGTGCGGCACTTTGACGGGTGTGTTTCTATAAACTGCCGAATTTACCCTATTAGAAGCTGTAACTCCAAGTGGCTGTCAGTGCGCCATCGCGATCGAGTTGATAACCATTGAAATCCGAATGCACAGGTTGTAACCACTCTACAGCCAAGCTGTGACCAGCAAATTTTCCATCGCGAAACGAAGTGTTTAATCCTAAGCCAACATCCCAGAACCTCCCGCCGTAATTGCTTGGAAAATCTACAGGAGATGTCGCGTCCAAAGTCAGCTTGCTTCGTCCCTGGATATGATCTTGCCAAGTATAAACCCCTCTGATGGTGGCGGAGAGCCAGTCGAAAATTGCATAACTACCCCAGCCGCTGGCCTGAATTTGATCGCCAAACGCGTAGCCGTATTTATTATATTCAAGCCGTTTTGTGCCACTGAATTGCAAACCCCAACCCCAGTCCGCAAGTTGTCCGTTGTAAGTTAAGCTTGGCTTGAAATCCCAAGTGCCACTACCTAATTGCATACCATAGTCTTGCAGATTGAGGCTGCTGGCATCTACCTTTGTCCCGCTGCTTGATACTAATTGAGGCGGCGAGAGTTGCGCATCGATACTGCCGGTAGGGGCGCTCACCCCAATTCCCGCATGAGCTCGGTGCGTGCCATTATCGACAACCTTAACCAAGGCGGTGACTATCGTGTCGCCTATGTCGTTGCTGGTATGATGAGATCCTCCGTGCCCTGAATCCTGCTCTGTGAGTGTTGGTTGACGCAATGGGTTGCTCATGGACATATCCATGCTCATCAATTGCGGCATCACCATCAGGTTAAGCCAGTCCGTCGGCGCATACATTAAATCTAGCATGTGCATTTGCATATGCATTTTGGTGGGCTTGTACAAACAGCCGGCTGCATAGCCTTCGCAAGCATTGTTAACTAGGGTGAGGTCGTCGACAAACCCATCACCTTGGCGCATCGAGCCGCTTTGTACCCCATACATAAACCGATAGCCGACCATAATGGCGTCGCTTTGATTCATCATATGTCCAAACATAACGCCCGCAGGTAGCGCCGCACCATGCTGATGGTGATGATGTTCATGGTCGCCGCTGCCGCCGCCTAGGAAAGCCAAGCTGCGGGCCGACAAGTCCACGCTGAGATTGGCGTGCGCCATGAAATAATCGAAATCGGCGTAATTGCCTACGCCACCGCCACCGATTTTAAGATTCCCTGCATGCGCGGTGTATTCGAAGCCGGTTTCTAGCTTAATTCCGCGCGCGAATTCCTTGGTAACGGTAAGTCCACCACCGAGCGTGCCAAAGGCCGACAAGCGGAAATCACTAGAGTAAAAGCCATCTTCTCGTGGCGCCAAAAAATATGGTGCAAAAAAATCCGCTTGTGATTGAGAGTAGTAGCGCAGGCTGGGCGTCACGGTCCAACCGTTCGCGAGAGACTGAAACCATTTCATTTCCATGGTATGCGAATTCACATTCCAGTCATCAGTGAAAAAACGGTAATCCAAATGGACGGTAGCATTGAGATTGGGTAAATGTTGATTGATCCGATTTGACCATGACCACAAATTCCGTTGTCTAGGGCGACTATCCCGAAATAATTCGATGCCAACCATTTCCAATCGGGTGATGCCGTTCCAGTCGAGATTAGCCGATCGGTCGGGATCGCCGATGGTATTTTCGATTTCGGCATATTCTTCAGCCGTGATCTCACCGCGAACGTAAACGTATTTGTAAGGATTGCTCAAATAACCGCGTTGATGGGTGTAATTCAGCGTGCTTTGAAACAGCGTGTTTTTGCCCAACACCTGAGATAAGCCGAGCGTGAAATTATCAAACTGACTGTTTTCATTGAGATCAGGGTAATTAGGTGACGCGTAATCATGGTTGTGGCCGCCCGCAGCGGTGTGCGGAGTCGAACGGTTGATTTGATTGCTAGTTTTGCCGTAGCCGAATGAAACCGTTGTCAGTTTGTCGTTGAATTCATGATTGATATTGATAGAGCCGAAGTTGGAGAGAAAGTCGGGTTCATCAGAATATCCGCCACTAAAACTTAAGGTGCTGTCAGCCAAGTAATAGTTGGTGGTAAATTTCGGCATCGAACGCGTTTCCTGGGGTTGCATGGCGAAGCGCTCTAGAGCAGGCGTGTTTGTCGGGGTGATAGTGTTTAGTATTGCGGCATAGCGCGCGACCAAGGCGTTGTAACGCAACTGGTTCTGTAGATTTGGCAAATCGGCTAGGGCCGCTTGCCGATCCTGTTCAAGTAGCGCAATTTCGTTATTATAAGATTGAGTCAGATTGGCGATGAGAGTGTCTCGCCGAGTCTTAGCGTCGCCGTAAGCGGCAATCGCGTCGTTGTCTAGGTTGAGACTCAGGATGTTTTGGTCCTTCAGTGCGGTTCGAGCGGCGATAAGAGCATCATATTGAGCATCTAAAGCTGCTCGAAAGCTGTCTTGATCGGCGTTCCAGGCTACCCAGATCACGCTCGGCGACACGTTGATATCGTCGACCAAAATATTGAAAGCCATATCATTGGGAATTTTGCCGACATTGTTAAAGTTGGCAAAATGTATCCAGGCCGCTTTGATATTTTGGAAAGCGCTATTAAGGCTCAATGTCCCGTTGAAGCCATTGGCAAAGGTTTGATATGCCGTGCAGGTAGAATACTCGGCGCAATTTCCTGTTTTATCGTTGTCGGCAAGATTGGTATTTACCGCCGAGTTAAATCCCAAGACTTTCCAAAAATGTTGATTGGCGTCATAACCGGGTTGCCCCGGTGTGAACGGGTTGGCCTCTTCATCGTAACTTGCATTGATTTTCATCGAATTCAAGCTGAAGGCTGATGAGTCTACGGACCTTATATAGATGCCGCCTGCATCGTTATGGTGGTTGATTTGGCGATTGGCGGACGAACCGCCTCTGTGAAGATGGGCGCCTTGTTGAGTCGGGTCTGAGATGGTACCAATGATCATGCCATTTTGAACGACGCAATCGCCACTGGTGCAATTGCCGCCAGCCAACGGCGGCGTATTGGCTTTTCCGAAATACGCGCCGTCAGGCAATATGGTCGTACCTGTCCCGAAGTTAACTGTTGTAGAGAACTCTATGCTGTTGGGCTTTTGGTTTTGCGCGATCTCGTTTTGTTTTTGCTGTTCAAGCAGCGCTTTATCTTGATCGTAATCTAATTCCAAAATCGGTAAGCTAGGGTGTATTAGTCTCAGATCCTCATAATAGTCAACGGTAACATCGGATTTCAAACCGCTATATCTGTTTGTTAGTGACGTTGCAAGCGCAGTATTTTCAACCCCAATAGCGTTTCGTCGATAATCCACCGTATCCGCAATTTCGATGGCGAATTGATCTCGCAGATTGGCAACTTTCTTAAATGTGTCGAGTCCGCCACGGAATGTGATCGTGTCGGCACCCAGCACTCCGGATGCGGCAGACACCAAATCTTTGTAGACCTCCGCGCCAGTGCCGTATTCCGATGCCGGTAATAATGTCAAGGTTTCCGGCAGGCTGAACACCGGCGTGGCGCCGGAATAGGTGTCTCGATCGAGGCTGAAAGCCAGTTCCAATCTATCCGTCAGTGGAAGGATGCTATCGGCATGGTAAACCGACACTTGCATGCGACTAGCGCTTTCCTGGTAGTAACCGTAACTGACGTTACCAGCAATGTTGGCGGCCGGAATAGCCGCATAGCTTTGCAGCCCGGGCAGACCCAAGGCTGCGGAAGTGAATGCCGCCAGGGCTTTGCTTTTGTCAGTCTTAATTGCAGCCACAGCCACCCCCAGCGGAACCGTGACCACCTTGGGCTGCGGCTTTGCTGGTAAATATGTGATCCCTGAAGGCGTTTTGATTGGGTGTCGGGTAAATAGCCATTTCCGGTTTGGCTAGGTTGCCACGCTCCCACGGCGCTACAGGCGCGCAGCCGGCAAGCGAAGTAATTAGCACAGCAGTCCACATGGCTGCATAAGTCTTTTTCGACATAAACAGCGGACTATTCCGTGAGTAAGCCGGCAATCGATCTTTCCAGCTCAGGCTTGTCTTCGTCTCTGAATCCCAGGTGGATCATGCGCACTTTCCCCGACTTATCAATCAGGTAGGAAGATGGCATGGCTTTTACGCTATATGTCTCGGGGCATCCCCCGCTGGGGTCGAAAAATTGCGGATAGTCGACTGGGTTTTGCGTCAAGTAAGCTTGCGCCTCGCCGCTGTTTTCATCCACATTGATGGCTACCACTTCAAATCCTTTAGCGCTCAGAGCATTGCGAATCCTATTAAGAAAGGGCATCGATTTTTTGCAGGGAGGGCACCACGTCGCCCAAAAATCAACCAGAAGGACCTTTCCTCGATAGCTTTGGGCGCTAAATTTTTCGGTTGCCAACGAGTTTGCTGAATCGCAGGCTGGTGCTTCTTCACCAACACCGAGAGCAAATGATGTTCCGAGATTCAACGAATACAAAATGACTGCGGTAAAGAAAGCTCTTGGCATAGTGTGGCGTTAATAATGGGGCTTGAAATATTTGAGGTCGGCGGTACCAGTCGCCGACAAAACCTTATATCAATAAGCAAATTTGATGCCTAATAATTAAACTTGGCTGCGAGTGGTGTCTTGTATCCAGCAACAGGCTTACTATTCAGTTTGTTTTTTAAACTGGGAAGCAAAAGGTGGGGCATTTGCCGGATCTGGTGTGTGATTTAACATAGTTCTGATTCAAGCGGGTTTTGTCAGGAATGCGAAACTGAATGAGCGGCTTAGAAAGTCAGTGTATGTGGGGCAGTCAAAGTTATGAAAACCAAATCAGGAGTGTTTGCTTGATTGCCTGTGTTGGTTGCCGTTTTGTGCTGCTCCAAACGCTGGAGTTGTTGGGGAAAACCCCGATAACTAACTGTTCCAAAAAACGATATAGGACTTTTAATGCTACCGCGTTGCGGCGTGTTAGGGAGGTGTTTGTAGGTCGGGCTATGGCCCAGACGTTAATGTCGCAGTGTTATTGAAGCCGATAGTGTCTAGTCGATTCCGTGCCGGGATATTAGAAATTTCATAACCGTCTGGATGGAGATTATTCTGGCCCCATAATTGCTGTGGGTTATGGGTGAATAACTTTAATCATCGTGTATGAAGGAGAGACAAATGAATAATCTTTTTAAGCTGCTTGGCGTTCCTGCCTTGCTGTCTGTGTCTGGTATCGCAGGCGCGGCCATCAGCGAGCAGACCACCGTTACGTTTGCAAATGCGCCAACCTCAGGGATTTTTGGTAAAAGCAATGCAATCGTTGGTGACATTAACTCAAATGGTTCAAATTGTGCCGAGGGGTCTTGCTATGTTGAAAATGGCGTAGTCATCTCAACGGTTTTGGATGGAACCTCCGCAGGCGCTCATCTGCACGTCGTCGGTGCTCAACCGGCAGCGCGTAGACTCCATACGCACGGGGATGCTGGTGGCGTTTACATTCGCCTTACCGATGGCTCAGCTTTTAGCTTTGAATCCATCAGGATTGCTTCGAGCTACAGCGAGGATCTCGATAACGTTTTCACGAAATTTTTGGCTGACGGCTCTCCAAACCCCGATTGGAATAGCGCTATCGACAACTTTGTAATCAAAGGCTTTAGCAATGCTAGCAACCCGGATTTGTCGCAGAACAATCATCCGACCCCGGTAGCTGAAACCAGCGTTTTCATCGGTACTAATACAGGTGCGGGTTCATTCAACGTGCTGGCGGCAAACCCTGATTTTGCTAATGTCAATGCGGTATGGATATACGCAGGGGGACGCTATAACGCGGAATTGGCTGGACAGCGCAACTTTGATGTCAAGTTCGACGATATCAAGTTGAATGCACCCGTAGCAGCTGCAGTGCCGCTGCCTGGCGCGGTATGGTTGTTCGGTTCTGCCGTTATGGGCTTCTTAGCTAGATCAAAGCGTCAAAATCAATTGACTGCCTAACTTAGATTTAGAACAGGCTGCGGTAGTAATTGCCGCAGCCTTTTTTTATGTTCAACGAGTTTAGTCTGGATTAGGTTTTATTAAGCTGCCTAAGTAATGCCAAACCAAATAATGAAATTGGTAAATTGCGAGTTAGCCTAGCTTGCCGCTGTTGTCAGACTCAGTACCCGTTGTAGTGAAGATATTGTTTGGCATGCCAGACAAGCGCTGGAGTTTAGTTTATGAAAAAAAGTTATCTCGTACTAATTGCAGCGGCTTTGGTTGCGCAATCGGTGTTTGCTCATGGCCCTAAGCCTGGGCCGCTGCTTAATTTGCCAGCTCCCGATGTACCAGGTCTTGTCGATGGCAGTGATCCTATTGTTATCAATAAAGCCAGAGCCATTGCACTTGGTAAAGCCTTGTTCTGGGATATCAATGTCGGTAGTGATGGCATGGCATGCGGCTCTTGTCACTTTCATGCAGGTGCCGATATTCGCACTAAAAATCAACTCAATCCGGGCTTGAAAGGAAAATCGAATGACAACGCCCTGTTCAGCGAGCTTAACTCTGGCGGTGGCGGCCCAAACCACACTTTGACGCAACAAGATTTTCCTTTACATCAAAGGGCAAATCCTTTCGATAAAAATTCAGCCGCCATTCGCGATACAGATGATGTGGTTGCTTCCTCGGGTACCTTCAGCGGTGAATTCAAAAGCACTTCTCGGTTTATGGGTTCTAACGATGTGTGTAGCAGAGAAAGTGACGACGTCTTCAACGTCGGTCATATCAACACGCGTCGAGTAGAACCGAGAAATGCCCCCACCGTCATCAATACCATTTTTAATTTTCGTAATTTTTGGGATGGTAGGGCTAACAATGTTTATAACGGGGTCAGTCCTTGGGGAGATAGAGACCCGGATGCCGGAGTTTGGGTGAAAACAGGGGCTAGAACCGTTGCCAAACAGCGCTTGCGCCTGGAAAACGCGTCACTGGCTTCACTTGCAATGGCGCCACCATTCAGTGATACCGAAATGGGTTGCCGTCAGCGCCGCTGGGCCGATATTGGCCGTAAGTTGTTATCACGTCAACCCTTGCAACATCAGAAAGTGCACCATGAAGACAGCGTTTTCTCACCGTTAGGCTTGGTAAACAGTACACCAACCTCTCAACTTGCAGGTTTGAAAACGACTTATCGCTCGCTTATTACGCAAGCGTTCAATCCAAAATATTGGTCTCATAGTGGCAGCTCCAATGGTTTCCCGGCTCCTCGCCCAGGTGAACCGGCGTTTACGCAGGCCGAGGTCAATTTTTCCCTATTTTTTGGCGTTGCGTTGCAAATGTATCAAGCAACTTTAATTTCCGATCAGGCGCCCATCGACAGGGTTCCACGCGTATTAACTTCGGGTGGCAGCTATCTCAATCCCAAATGGAATGAACTTTATCCAAGTGATCCTGAAAAAGCGGGCAGACTCACAAATGGTTTCAATATTTTTATGGCTAACCATTGTTCTACTTGCCATGCTGGGCCTTTGGGTACATCTGCGGCTGTTGCTGCCTACGCCAAAGTGCTTAAGCCGACACCGGGTGCTTTTTATGGTCCGGAGACAGGGAAAATATTTTATGGGGTCAACGCGCTGGCTCATTTTAGTGGAGGGCACGTGGCAGGGTTGACCGACTATGCCAATGTGGTTACTAGGGATATTACTGTTGCCGCGCCGCCGTATTCGGCACGTTTTAGAGACATTGATTTTGCTAATACCGGTGTTACTGATCCTGATAACGACCATGGGTTGATGGATGTTGATGATTTTGGTAATCCGTTGTCGTTCAGTTACCAATATCAACAATATCTGGCGGGTTACACAGACAATGTTGTCGATTCAGTGGTTTACCGTACCCGAGCCTGCGGCTTTATCGCGCCACTAGTCGATCCATTCGGCTCTACCGTTCCGGACACAGAGTATTTTAGTGACGCCGATCAGCTTGAAATCGACGGCGCACGTGATGGGGTGAATAAGTCTACTGGGTGTATTGTCTCTGATCTTTCAGGGGAGCCTAATGTGCCAAAAATACCGACTGTAAACGCAGCAAGAGCGGCGATAACCATGCAGAAAATGGCGATTGGCGACAAAGCCGCTTTTAAGATTCCCACGTTGCGCAACGTTGAGTTAACGGGCCCATTTATGCATAACGGTGGCATGGCAACACTGGAACAGGTCGTTGAGTTTTATGCCAGAAAAGGCAATTTCATCAATGAAAATCAGCATCATTTTTTAAACGGTATCAATTTGGTAGGGAATGCCTTACCAATTGGTTCAGAGCTTAGCTCTCAGAAAAACAGAGCCGATTTAGTAGAGTTTTTGAAAACCTTTACCGATGAACGCGTCCGCCTGGAAAAGGCTCCTTTTGATCATCCTGAAATTAAGGTGCCTCACGGTCATAAGGGCAATGCATCGTCTGTGGAGTCTGGTAACGCCATGGATGGGACGCTGGCAAAAGATGAGATGCTTGTTATCCCGGCGGTAGGTGCTAACGGCGCTTTAGAGTCTGATGGCCTGACTCCCAAGCCAATTATGCCTTTCGAATACTATCTTCAGGAAGGGGCTTTTGCGCAGTAAAGGCGACAGGCTTTGTTAATTATTTAAAAAATCCGCATAACGGAAGAGCAAGACTTTTCCGTTATTTTGGCCGGAAGAAAAGTAGTAAGGAAAAAATTCATGAAACAAACAAAATGTATTGAATTAGCAGTTGTTGCTTTTTCACTAATCGGCTTTTCAACGCCCTCTAATGCGAGCACCCAATTTGCCGCCGCGGCAACAATCGGATTTTCGGTTCAGTCTGTTCGCAATGAATCAGTGCCCGATAACTTGGAGTTTGCCGATGTCTATATCGATGCAGGATACGAGTATCGGGATGCGTTAAAGCCGGAGCCTCATCGCTCCTCATTAATAATGAATGGTGATGCGATTCTAGCTGTGTCTGATGCGGATTACTCAATGTCGGGCTCATACGCGAATAACACTAGTGTATTTAGTCATCAATTTTTCGTTAACGGGAGTGTTGCTAACGGCGATATTTCTGCGTTCCAGTTGGGCTGGTACAGATGGTCGGTAACCAATAATAGTGCAACAGATATTTTTTCAATTGATATGCTATTTGATCATCAAATGTCTGCATCCAGAATTGGGGATTACAGCTCTGCTGTTGTCTTGCTGGATTATTTTTCTGACGATGATGCGAGTTTTATTGGCAGTGATAATTTGGAGGCTCACGCATTTGCCCCTTCGGTGCAGTCTCAGGGAGGTGGCAGTTATAGTATGACGTTAAACCCTGGGGAAACCAAAACTTATCTGGTTGATGTCTCTGTTAACGCAAACTCAGTTGCTGCAGTACCCTCGCCGCCGGCTGTTTGGTCATTCTTGCTGGGAATGGGTGCTGTTTTGATCAGACTACCAAATAAAACTCTAGCTTAGAAAATCATCGGTTTTGGATGCGCGCTATTTTTTGCTGAAGCGTTGTAAAATCCGAAATAAGCCATCTGATTACATTGACGGGGATATTGATTAGGTCTGCTCAAACCACTTGATCTGGAATTCTTTTAGCATTAAAAAATGCCGCTAAATTCGCCAAGACTTTTTCACCCATTGCCGTGCGAGTGGCAATGGTGGCGCTACCTAGGTGTGGCAATAGCGCCACGTTGTCCAGTGTCAAAAAACCGGGGTCGATATTGGGTTCGCCTTCGTAAACATCCAGACCGGCCCCGGCAATGCGTTTTTCTTGTAAGGCTTTGATCAAGGCTTTGCTGTCGACTACGTCGCCGCGTGCGGTATTGATCAAATGTGCGCTTGATTTCATTAAATTCAACGTAAGCTCATTGATTAAATGCCGGGTTTCGTTGCCACCGGGACAATGCAGCGACACGTAATCGCATTGTGGCAAGAGTTCTTCTAAGGTGTCGCACCGCGTCGCTTCTAGTTCTTCAACGATGGCTGGTTCCGCCGGGCTGGGTTTGATATACAAAATCTTCATGCCAAAGCCATGATGTGCTTTACGGGCCATGGCTTGGGCAATGCGGCCAAAGCCGATTAAACCTAGGGTGGCATTGGTAACGTCACTGCTCATCATATGCGTTGGGCACCAACCCGTCCATGCTCCGGCGCGCACTAATCTATCCCCCTCGGCACCCCGTCGCGCGGACATTAGTAACAAGGTCATCGCAATATCTGCAGTACTTTGCGTCAACACGCCCGGAGTATTGGTGACGATAAGACCTTGCTGTTTGGCTGCGCCGATGTCTATATGGTTATAACCCACACCAAAATTACCCAGTATTCGGCAGCGCTTATTGGCTACGTTCAGCACCTCAGCGGGCAGGGAGTCGCAGACGGTGGGGCATACAGCGTCGTGATTCTGCAAAGCTTCCTTGAACTCATCGGCAGTGAGAGGATGATCGTCGGTATTCAGCGTGACGTCATAGAGCGCTTGCAGTTTGGCTTCAACGCTTGCCGGCCAGCGTCGGCTAATCAGGACTTTAGGTTTGCTCATTGGGTGTCCTTTCGTAAAAACTTTATCGGATTATAGAGCCGCTTCATCATCGACGTCAGGGTTGGCGCGATTTGCTGGAAACCAGCCTAGAGTGCATTTGCATCAAAGATGCGTGATTGCCTGCATAACGGCTTTTGCTAGGCACTATTGCCTTTACAAGCTTAGCTAAAATCAGTGGCTTACTAGTGGGCGACGGTTTCTGATTAAGGGGCGACGGCTGGATTGGAGGTGCTGATACCGCCGTTGCCATGCTCCCTATCATAGGCTTTCAAACGAGCCGCACGCAGACTATTGATACTGGCAATATTTTCATCATGTTGCTGTAAATATCTTTGGCGCTGTTGGGCTAAATGTTGGTCTTGCTGTTCTTGCAAAGCTATGGCCATTGCCGGCTTTTTATACTGCAGTTCCGCTTGGCGTTCCGCGATGTTTTGTGCTTGATAGCGGTCGTCAATATTCCCCTGTTTTTCTAATAAGTCCAAGCTACGCGTTTGCTGCTCTAACTGCTGTTGACCAAACATTCTGGCATCGTCAAGTTGCTGTTGATCCAGTCTTAGCCCCATTTCCAAACGCCTGGCTTCCTCTTTCTCATGATGTTGATCGATGATTTGTTGATTTTCGCGTAACAGTTCCTCTTGCTGACGTTTCAGCGCCTCGGTGGTGGCGATTAAATCAGCATGTTGTATCTGCGTTTGTTCCGCTTGCTTAGCGCTGTGGTAAAGCCAAGAGCCTATCGGAAACAACAGCAGGAGGGCGATAACGGTTAGTTGTAACCAAGTGCCAAATTTGCTGCTTTGGCTAAAATTAGTTGGCGTTAGGTCTGTTGGCTGTAAACGGCTCGCAGCCAATTTGCGATCATAGGCGATCCGTCGGCTTGTGTCGGACAGTATCAAAAAGGCTTCCCTGGCTCGGTTGATCTTATCTATCGACGAATCATCTTCGCACTTTGCTGAATGCCGTTCAATATCCTTGAAGGCCCGGTGGATTTGCTGCTCGTTGGCGGATTCGGGTAGGTTTAAAAGTTGATATAAGGTTTTTGCCATGTTCGCGTCTCCCAACGTTTTGTCGCCAAATGATCGGGAGATAGTTCACTAACCCCAGATAATGCCGGTACTGAGCCAAGCTACCGGCATAGGGGACTATAAAGAATTGAAATTTGCAGTGCAAATACCCTTTCAGTAATTTAAGCCCGAACGACTGCGAGCTTTTCCTGATTCCGGCGCAGCATTGCTAAGGAACCCAACATGCCACCCAAAACGAACCAGGTTGCTGTGGCCAGCGGCATTGCCGACATGGGTTTTTCGTTATCTGTGTTCACGTACTGCAGTCCTGCTTGGGGTTCAGGCGATTTTTCCTGTAGAAGTTGGTAACCAATGTCAGGGATAAAGGACCAGGCCCCGCTGCTGATGGCTGGATAGTTCATAACAGACCAGTTCAAAGCTTGAAGGCCGCGTACTTCGTTGGGTTTTTGGCGGTTTAATCCTGATGAATAAATGGCTTGGGTAACGCAATTATCGATCTCGACGGCGCCGATTTGACCGGGTGTACTAACAGGGAGCCAGCATAAGCTAGGTTCAAAAAGTCCCGAACTCGGCGCCAGGCTGGTTTGTGCTGCGATATTTGGCAATACGTGGCTGTGGATTTCGGTTTGCTCGAGCTCATGAAGTTCCGCATGAGCAGGGGCGATCAGTGCTGTAAACAGTAACAGGCTGTGTCTCATGATATGTCTCCCTTGGCTTCGGAGTTAGAAGATAACTCGTCAATACAATTAGCAAAATTGAGGCCGTAAATAAAAAATCTATATAAATTATAATTTTACGGACATTGTATGAATTTTACGCTGCTGAGGAGTCGTGTATTGTGATGCGGAATGGTGCAAAACATGAGTGCATTTGGTGCTTTGTGCACAAAAAAAGACTAATTGCCTGCGGTCCAGCGTCTTGGGAATTTAGGCAGATGAGCCAGTTTGGCTACTTACTTGGCTTGGTATGGAGCAGGGTTACTCGATCAATACCCGTCAAATAGCCGAATACCATTAACGAAAAAATAGGAAGTGAGGTAGGAGCGAATTTGTTCTGCTTTTAGCGCTTAACAATATTGCTGAAAGCTTGCGGGTGACACTTTTAGTGGATCACCCGCTAACGCGTCAGGGGCGTTATATCGCTGTCGAACGATAATACTCGATAGCTGCGGCAACACCGCTGCCCGGTTTAATGTCCAGGCCATTATCCAGCATGGCCATCTCCACACCTGCAATCGCACCTAATAATGAAACATCATTCATATCGCCAACGTGGCCGATCCGGAACACTTTTCCGGCTACTTCGCTCAGTCCCGCGCCCAGCGAAATGTTGTATTTGTTGTAAGCGGTGCTGATGACGTGGCGCGCGTCCTTATCTGTCGGCACGACGATAGCAGTGACCGTGTCCGAGTCCCAACCGGCTTGCGCACAAGTTGACAGGCCCCAAGCGGCGACCGCACGACGCACGCCTTCGCCCAAACGGTGGTGGCGGGCATACACATTTTCCATTCCTTCTTCTAACAGCAACTCCAGCGCTTTGCGCAGGCCATACAGCATCGGTGTCGATGGGGTATAGGGCGTGTAGCCGTCCTTGTTGGCAGTGGCCATGTCTTTCAAGGAGAAGAACGAGCGTGGAAAATTGCTGTTATCGATGGCTGCTAAGGCTTTTTGACTGAAGCCCAAAATCGCCAGGCCAGCCGGCAACATAAAGCCTTTTTGGGAGCCAGCGATGCTCGCGTCCACACCCCATTCGTCTTGACGGAAATCCAGGCTGCCGATCGAACTTACTCCGTCGACAAACAAAAATGCAGGGTGAGCTGCGGCGTCCAGCGCTTTGCGTACCCCTGGAATGTCGCTGGTCACGCCAGTAGAGGTTTCGTTATGAGTGGCCAGAACCGCTTTGATTTCGTGGTTTTTATCGTCTTTCAAACGCGCTTCCAGATGGTCCAATGGCATGCCTTTGCCCCATTCAACTTGATGCACTTCCACATCAAAGCCCAGTTTTTTGGAAGCTTCCGCCCACAAGTGGCCGAATTGGCCGAAGCGGTAAATCAAGACTTTGTCACCCTGGTTCAAACAGTTGGTCATCGCTACTTCCCAGCCGGCGGTGCCTGTCGCTGGGAACACGAAACATTGGCCGGTCTCGGTGCGGAACACTTTTTTCAGGTCTTCCAGAATCGGGCTCAACAGTTTAGGAAAAATCGGCGAACGGTGATCTTCCATCGGCACATGCATCGCGCTCAGAATTTCATGTGGGGTATTGGTTGGCCCTGGAACAAAAAGGTGATTGCGACCTGCCATCTGGTTTCTCCTGGATAGGTGATATTGAATGAATCGGTGAAAATCGCCGGATGGTGCCACATAAGCCGTGATTCGGCAAGTCGTTTACCGGCGCAAACCTGCACCGAAGCTGACAAGCGCAATTGACATTGCAGGCTCTGAAAGTAAAATGGCACGTTCTTTAATCCCAGCACGGCGCGGTTTTTCAGCCGGCCAACCAACCGTAGGAAATATACATGAGTCACACACTTTACGAAGCCAACGCCCAACGCGTGCAACGTTGCGAATTGGCGGTGCCGGGTTCCAGTCCGGAAATGTTCGAAAAAACCTTAAAAAGCGGTGTGGACTTTGTATTTCTGGATCTGGAAGACGCTGTTGCGCCAGATGACAAGCTGCAAGCCCGAAAAAACGTCATCCAGGCCATCAACGATTTGGACTGGAAAGGTAACGGGATTACCTTGTCGGTGCGCATCAACGGTCTGGACACCCAGTACATGGTGCGCGATGTGGTTGACCTGATCGAGCAGGCTGGCCCAAAAATCGACACACTACTGGTGCCTAAAGTCGGTGTTTACGGCGACGTGTACATGGTAGATGCGATGTTGACTCAGTTGGAAATGCAGGAAGGCCTGAAAAACAAAATCGGCATCGAATGCCTGATTGAAACCGCCCTGGGCATGGCCAATGTTGAAGACATCGCAAAACAAGGTGCTATCGGCGGACGTGTGGAAGCCCTGCATTTTGGTGTGGCTGACTACGCCGCCAGCAATCGTGCCCGCACCGTTAACATCGGTGGTTTAAACCCCGATTACCCTGGTGACCAGTGGCATGCGGCGATTAGCCGGATGACCGTGGCTTGCCGAGCCTATGGCTTGCGCCCCATTGATGGACCATTCGGCGACATCAAAGACCCCGAAGGCTACAAAGCCGGTGCGCGCCGCGCCGCCGCATTGGGTTGTGAAGGCAAATGGGCGATCCACCCCTCGCAGATCGCGTTGGCGAACGAAGTATTCACCCCGCCAGCCGCGGAAGTCGAAAAGGCTAAACGTATCCTGGTCGCTTTGCAGGAAGCCGCCGCACAAGGCAAAGGCGCTGCGGCGCTGGATGGTCGTTTGATCGATGCGGCTTCCGAGCGGATGGCCAACAATATAGTCCGCGCCGCCGAAGCGATTGCCGCTAAATCCCGATAAAAATAGGTAGCTTGGGTTAGTAGCGTAGCGTGACCCACTATCTAATGCTTTTCTGTTGGGTTAAGGCTGACGCCTGACCCAATCTAAATTTCAATATCACGAGAGAGTCCATGGACATTCATGAGTACCAAGCAAAGCAGCTATTAGCCGATTACGGCGTGAAAATAGCGGATGGCGGCCTGGCCTATAGCCCAGAAGACGCGGTGCAGCGCGCCCGTGAAATCGGTGGCCACGTCTGGGTAGTTAAAGCGCAGATACATTCCGGTGCGCGCGGCAAAGCCGGCGGTATCAAGATTTGCAAAACCCACGACGAAGTCAGCGATGCCGCTGAGTCGTTGCTGGGTAAAAAATTGGTGACCCACCAAACCGGTCCTGCCGGCAAACAATGCCTGCGCTTGTATGTCGAGGCCGGAACCGATATTGCCAAAGAAATATATTTCAGCCTGCTGATAGACCGTGCCCAGGAACGGATTGTCATGGTGGGTTCTGCGCAAGGCGGGATGGAGATTGAGGACCTGGCTGAAAACAATCCGGACGCGATCAAAAAAATCTACATCGAACCTGCCGTTGGTTTGCAAGACTTCCAAGCCCGCGAAATGGGGTTTGCCTTGGGTTTGCATGCCGACCTGATTCCACAAGCGGTAAAACTGATTCAAGGCTGCTATCGCGCCATGCGCGAGTTGGACGCCAATATGGTCGAAATCAATCCACTGGTGATTACTGGTCACGATGAATTGATCGCGCTGGATGCCAAGATGGGCTTTGATGACAACGCCTTATTCCGCCGGCAAAAAATCTCCGAGTTACGCGACAAGTCGCAGGAAGATCCTCGGGAAATGGCTGCTGCTGACCGTGGATTGAGCTACGTCGGTCTGGACGGTGACATCGGCTGCATGATTAACGGCGCCGGCTTGGCGATGGCGACCATGGACATGATTAAACTGGCGGGCGGCGAGCCGGCCAATTTCTTGGATGTGGGCGGAGGTGCCTCTGCTGAACGCACCGAAAAAGCCTTTCGCATGGTGTTGGCGGATAAAAATGTTAAAGCCATGCTGGTCAATATCTTTGCCGGTATCAACCGCTGCGACTGGATTGCCGAGGGTGTGGTGCACGCCGTGAAAAAAATCGATATGCAGGTGCCGCTGATCGTACGCTTGTCCGGTACCAACGTCGAAGAAGGCCGCAAAATTATCGAAGAGAGCGGTTTGCCCATCATCACCGCAAACACTTTGGCGGAAGCCGCCGAGAAAGCGGTCGCCGCCCGTAATAAAGTTGTAGCCGCGCAAGGTTAAGGAATTTACATGGCAATTTTTATCGATAAACAAACCCGCATCATTGTGCAAGGTTTCACCGGCAAGATCGGTACCTTCCACGCGCAAGAAATGATTGATTACGGCTCCAACGTGGTTGGTGGCATTACCCCAGGTAAAGGCGGACAAACCCATTTAGGTCGTCCGGTGTTCAATACGGTGAAGGAAGCCGTGGAGCAAGCCGGCGCTGAAGCCAGTATCGTGTTCGTGCCACCGGCTTATGCGGCGGACTCCATCATGGAAGCAGCCGAAGCCGGTATCAAATACTGTGTGTCGATCACCGATGGTATTCCGACTCAGGACATGATGAAAGTCAAAATCTTCCTGAGCAAATTTCCCAAGGAAAAGCGCATGGTGCTGACCGGCCCTAACTGCGCCGGCACCATCAGTCCCGGTAAAGCAATGCTGGGCATTATGCCGGGGCACATTTACATACCCGGTAACGTCGGTATCGTCGGTCGCTCTGGTACGCTGGGTTACGAAGCCGCCGATCAGATGAAAGCCTTAGGCATCGGCGTCTCTACCTCGGTCGGTATCGGCGGCGATCCGATCAACGGCAGTTCGCACCGCGACATTCTGGAAAAATTCGAGCAAGATCCGGAAACCAAAGTCGTGGTGATGATCGGCGAGATCGGTGGACCGCAAGAAGTTGAAGCCGGCGTGTTTGCCAAAGAACATATGAGCAAGCCTGTGGTGGCGTACATTGCCGGATTAACCGCTCCCAAAGGCCGTCGGATGGGCCATGCCGGAGCGATTATTTCTTCGGTCGGCGAGTCGGCGGCCGAGAAAGTCGAAATGTTGCAGGAATTGGGCGTCATTATTGCCCCAACCCCCGCAGCGATGGGCGAGACTGTGGCTAAGGTGTTGGCAACCCTGTAAATTTAAACACTCAGTCAAAAGCCCGCTACGGCGGGCTTTTTTATGCGTGTTGATTTGAGGTTCTTTAGCTTGGCTTGCCAAGCTGGTAACATCACTCCTTTTGTCGTTTTGCCTGAACCATGCAATCTTCTCGTCTAGTTGAACGTCTCAAAATTTATCGGACATTAAACGCCGAGCAGCAGATTATCCTGAAATTGCTGGCCGTTTATTATGGCTATAGCTCGTTGATCAATTTAGCTAAATGTCTGGGAAGTTTGGGTATCAGAGAAGGTGACAAAGTCCTTAAGTCAGAAGCGCTCAAAGCCCGCTTAAAACCGCTGCTTAAAGAAGGTCTGGTCGAAGAAAACGCCAAATCGGGAGGTACCCGTTGCTGCCGAACCCTAGCGGAAGTGCTGACTCGGCAAGCAGTCGTTGATAAGGAATTTGACTTATTTGCAGGTGCGGTGCAAATGCATAATCCGCCGGGTCACGGCTACTATCGTTACAGTACCGTGGACGATTGCATTCGCGAAGCGCGCATTCAGTTTTATCGCGGCGCTTACGCCAAGGTTGACGAATGCCTGGAGTCCGGCGCCCACTATCTGGGTAAACTGCCGCCGGTTAACGAGCTGTATCTATCTTGGTTTTTAAACCCCCTGGATGTTGCCTGGTTTACCACCCATCATCCGCAATTATTGCTGGGGCTGGCTGGGTTTTCGGGCTTACATCAGTTGCTGTATCTGTATGCCGATGAAAAATTGGATGGATTTTTGCAGCAGTTATTATTCGTTAGCCGGGGGGTGCAGCAAGAATTGTTAAATCGCGTGGCGCTGGAGTTATGTTTGCTGCGTGGCGACTGGGATGAGGTCGCAAAATCCGTGGCAGATCAGGTCGATCCCGAGTTGCAAGCCATTGCTGCCACTTTGGTTTTTCTCCGCGGCGACTATCCGACGGCCGTCAACCGATTTGAAGTGGCATTGGCGCAGTTGCGAAAAGCGTCCGGGCAACGCACCAGTTATTTTTATGGCTTGGCTGGGGTGTTTTATCCGCTGGCTATTTTAAAAAATAACGACAGCAAACAACGCGCCAAACTGGGTACCTTGATCAACCAAGCCATAAAAACCGACAATTGCTGGTTAGGCATTTACCATCAGTTAGCTTTATTTCAGCGGTTTTTACAAGGCGATCTGTCATTGCGGGATCAGCTATTAAACACCGATTTAACTTATAAAATTAGCAGCGGTTATCGGGAAAGCGGCTACCCGGATACCTTGCTCACCCCGCCGTTACTGTTGCATGTGTTTTTGGCCTTGATCAAGTTTTGGGTTAAGGCTGATCAATTCAATCATGTCACTCCACTCAGTCAAAAACTTTATCGGCATTTGTTAGACAACGGTTATCGTTGGCCGGCGGCGGAGTTGGCCAAGATATTTACGCATATAGAGCCGTCTCGCTCCATGCAATGGGACTGCGGCTTTTTCGATAGCAGATTGGCGTTGGCGGAATTATTTGCCAGCCGCCCCGATTGGGATTTAGCGTTGGATGCCTTGCTAAATTTGCCAAAGTCCGACAAAAAAACCGATGCCGCCGTCCAAATCGACAAACCCACTCGCCTAATCTGGTTACTCAGTTATGACGATATCAGTCACCACTTAGAGATTGAGCCTCGCGAACAAAAACAGCAAGCAAAGGGCGGCTGGAGCAAGGGCAGGGCGATTGCATTAAAAAGGCTGGCGCACGAAACCAACAAATTTGACTATTTAACCGAGCAGGACATTAAGCTTTGCGCGCATATCAAAGAGTATCGCGACAGTGGCTGGTACGGTAGCGGCACTTATTTTGAGTTCGACAACAGCATGCCGCAGGCACTGTTGGGACATCCCTTGTTGTTTTGGGCCGATGCGCCCGAGGTGAGGGTGGATGTCGTCAAGGGCGAAGCCGAGCTGCGGGTAAAAAAGCTGGAAGGCAGCGATAAGATCAAAATCAGCCTGGAGCCCGTGCCCGGGCACGAACAAAAATTCTATGTCGCCAAGGAAACGCCCACGCGCTTGCGAGTGTTGGAATTCACCGGTGACCATCATAAAATCTTTGCGGTGCTGGGCGCCAAGGGCCTGGAAGTGCCGGTGTCGGCGCAAGACCGGGTCTTGCAAACTTTGACCAGTATTTCCGGTTTGTTGACCGTGCATTCGGATATCGGCGGCAGTTCCAGCAGCGCCGAGCAAGTGCAGGCCGATGTCACGCCGCGCGTGCATTTATTGCCCTGGGGCGAAGGCCTGCGCGTGGCGATGTTGATCCGGCCGTTTGCGAGCGGCGGCGCGTATTATCAACCCGGTCACGGCGGCGAAAGCGTGCTGGCCGAAATCGACGGCCGCCATTGTCAGACTAAACGCGACTTGGCCTTGGAAAAACAGCGCGCGCAGACCGTTTTGCAAGCCTGCGATGTGTTGGCGCTGGCGGAACGCGATGGTGCCGGCGATTATTTATTAGACCAGCCGGAACAATGCCTGGAGTTGCTGTTGCAATTACAGGCTTTGCCAGCTGAGCAAGCGGTATTGGAATGGCCGGAGGGCGTCAGATTCCGGGTACTGGGACAAACCAACGGCAGCGGCTTTAGCATGCAAATCAAGCGCGACAACGATTGGTTTGCTTTGCAAGGCGAACTGCAACTCAATGAAGATACCGTCATCGAAATCCAGCAATTGCTGGGTTTATTAAATAATCGCGAAGGCCGCTTCTTGAAACTGCAGGACGGCCAGTTCATTGCCTTGACCGAAGAATTTCGCCGCCGCCTCGACGATTTACGCGCCTACGCGGATTTGCACGGCAAAAAAGTCCGCATCAATCCCTTGGCGGCATTGACGCTGGAAGATTGGCAGGATGAGGCCGGTTTCAAAGCTGATAAGCATTGGCAAGCGCACATGCAGCGCTTGAAAGATTCCCGGGATTATCAACCCAAAGTGCCGTCCACCTTTCAAGCCGATTTGCGCGACTACCAAATTGATGGCTACCGCTGGTTGGCGCGGTTGGCGCAGTGGGGTGTTGGTGCCTGTCTGGCCGATGATATGGGCCTGGGCAAGACCGTTCAGGGCTTGGCCTTATTGGTAGACCGCGCGCCGCATGGCCCCAGTCTGATCGTCGCCCCAACATCGGTGTGCATGAACTGGGAAAATGAAACCAGCCGCTTTGCGCCGACGCTCAATCCGCAAATTCTCGGCAGTGGCGACCGTCAGCGCTTGTTGGATAATTTAGGGCCGTATGATTTGCTGATTTGTAGCTATGGCTTGTTACAGCAGGAGCAAGTCGCGGAAATGTTGGCGAAAATCCAGTTTCAAACCGTTATTCTCGACGAAGCCCAATGGATCAAAAACATCGCCACTCGCCGCTCGCAAGGCGCGATGAATTTGCAAGCCGAGTTCAAACTGATTATGACCGGCACACCCTTGGAAAACCATTTGGGTGAGTTGTGGAATTTGTTTAGGTTCATCAACCCCGGATTGCTGGGGTCGCTGGATCAATTCAATCAACGCTTCGCCGGTCCTATCGAGCGTGACCGCAGCGCCGAGGCGCGGTTTCAATTGAAAAAACTGATTCAGCCTTTTATTCTGCGCCGCACCAAAACCCAGGTATTGCAGGAGTTACCGCCGCGCACCGAAATCCCGATTTATGTCGAGCTCAGCAGCGAGGAAATGGCCTTCTACGAAGCCTTGCGCCGCGATAGTCTGGCGGCGTTAAGCAGCGCCGAAGCGCCGGCAGGGCAAAAGCAATTGCAGATTCTGGCGGCCATCAGCAAATTGCGCCGCAGTTGTTGTAACACTTTGTTAGCCAACTCGGCGGTAGCTTTGCCCAGCAGCAAGTTGGCCGCGTTCGGCGACATCGTCGACGAACTGCTGGATAACAAGCACAAAGCCCTGGTGTTCAGCCAGTTTGTCGATCATTTGCAATTGATCAAAAACTATATCGAGCAGCGTGGCATTCGCTATCAATATCTGGACGGCAGCACGCCGGCCAAAGACCGCCAGCTACGCGTAGACGCGTTCCAGCGCGGCGAGGGCGAATTGTTTTTGATCAGCTTGAAGGCCGGTGGCGTGGGTTTAAATCTGACCGCTGCCGATTACGTGATTCACATGGACCCTTGGTGGAATCCGGCGGTGGAAGATCAAGCCTCGGACCGCGCGCATCGCATGGGCCAACAGCGGCCGGTGACGATCTACCGGATGATAGCCAAAAATACCATTGAGGAAAAAATCGTTGCGCTGCACAGCCATAAACGCGATCTGGCCGATAGCTTGTTGGATGGCGCCGATATCAGCGGCAAAGTCTCTGCCGACGAGTTGTTGAATTTGATGAAAGGTGAAACGTAAACAGACATAAAATCCGGCTTTTAGGGCTGTTTTTTGTGTAAGGCCATTTTCAAATACTCGTCATCCCAGCGAATGCGGGGACCCGGTTTTTGATGTTCCTGGATTTCCACTTTCGCGGGAATCCAGGAACAGGCAGGGCTAATAATTTGCTTAATTCCGTCTTAAATTATGCGTCTTGCGAGCGATAGCGCGACTGGCTTTGTTTTGCTGATGTGTCAGTCTCGCTCTTTCCCCACCGGTTACCACGCCATCGGCTTTCGCAGCGTCTTCCTGGCGTTCGATGCGCATTTGTTGATGTTCCAAACGGTTGGCTTCACGCTCGGTTAAGGCGCCGGACGCTTCGCCTTGGTCTATGCGCCTGTCCTGGTTCGCTTGGCGTTGGTCGATGCGAGGTGTTTCCATGTCGGCGAAGCACGGCTGTGCCGAGCCTAAACAGGCAAGCAATGCGCCTGACAGTAGAAATGTGCTGATGTTATTCATAGGTGTGCCTCGGTGGTGTCATTATCAGGTTGCCAACTTTGTTTTCAAATCGGGGCTTTTTATGCCCGCTACCACTAGCTGGCCGCGTCATTCTAGCCAGAAATATTAACCTCAGCTTAAGGATAAGGATTTAGCTTCGCAGGCAGCGGATATAGGCCGTTTCGCTTGCGAGGGAGAACTGGTATCTGGCAAGCATTCTAGTGTCTCAGCTAGGTTCTAATTTTCGCTGTCGAAAGGGCGAACTAAGGGATGGGCGAGGCCTTCAAGTGCCAATTCTTGCTCAGCAGACAATTAGATGCCCACGCTAACTCCTTGAGTTAAAAAAACAAAGCCGCAAGCGGCGCTATTTAGTCAAAATTTCCCGCTGATAACACAATATGTTGTGCTAGAATTTTTCCATAGACACTATATGCAGTATATCGCCAGGCTTTAGTGTTTTCGGTTGTAATCCAATAAACATCAATATCTTAGCCGTGCCGGTGCGCTGAGATAGACCAATATCCATTCAACTAGAAAAGGGACCCACGAATGACCGCAAAACTTCATGTAGTGACGCAAGACACCACCGAAATCCCTCTGCAATCTGCTTCCCTGGATATTTGGGACAGTAAATACCGCTTAAAAACCAAGGACGGTAAAGCGATTGACGAAACCATCGACGAAACTTACAAGCGAGTTGCCAAGGCCTTGTCCAGCGTCGAGAAAACCAAGGCGCTGCAGGAAAAACACTACAAAGAATTTTTGTGGGCGCTGCGTAAAGGCGTGATTCCGGCCGGCCGCATCGTTTCCAACGCCGGCGCCTTGGAACATAAGCCCGCAACCTCCACCATCAACTGCACCGTTTCCGGCATCATCGAAGACTCGATGGACGATATTTTGCACAAAGTCCACGAAGCCGGTCTGACCTTAAAAGCCGGTTGCGGGATCGGTTATGAGTTCTCCACGCTGAGGCCGCGCGATGCTTATGTATCCGGTGCCGGCGCTTACACCTCCGGACCACTGTCGTTCATGGATATTTACGACAAAATGTGTTTCACCGTCTCGTCCGCCGGCGGTCGGCGCGGTGCGCAAATGGCAACTTTCGATGTGGCGCATCCAGACGTGGTGGACTTTATTCGCGCCAAGCGTGAAGACGGCCGTTTGCGCCAGTTCAATCTGTCCCTGTTGATTACCAGCGAATTCGTGGAAGCGGTAAAAAATAACGGTCAATGGCCCTTGTCTTTCCCGGTTACCGAGCGTGAAGCCACTGTCGATAATCTGGATTTAAGCGATGCCGACAAAATTGTGTGGCGCGATTTGCCCAACAAAAAAGGCTATGTGGTCAACGACGCCGGCTTGGTGGCCTGTCGCGTCACCAAAGTCATGCCCGCGCGCCGTTTGTGGGACATCATCATGTCTTCCACCTACGACTATGCCGAACCGGGCTTCATCTTGATCGACAAAGTCAACGAGATGAACAACAACTGGTTTTGCGAGCACATCCGCGCCACCAACCCCTGCGGCGAACAACCGCTGCCGCCTTACGGCAGCTGCTTGTTGGGCTCGATCAACCTGACCCGCTTCATCGACAAACCCTTCACCAAAGAAGCCAGCTTCGATTGGGAAGGCTACCGTAAAACCATCCGCATCTTTACCCGCATGCTGGATAACGTGGTGGAGATCAACGGCCTGCCACTGGAAAAACAACGCGAAGAAATCGTCGGTAAACGCCGCCACGGCATGGGTTACTTGGGCTTAGGTTCCACTATCACCATTCTGGGCATGAAATACGGTGATGACGAATCCTTGGAGTTTACCGAACAAGTCACCAAAGAATTGGCGATAGAGGGCTGGAAAGCCGGTCTGGAGTTGGCCAAAGAAAAAGGCCCGGCGCCTATCATGGATCAGTTGTTCACCGTCACTGGCGAAATGCTGCATAAACGCCCGGAAATGCAAGCCGACGGCTATAAACTGGGCGATCAAGTGCCTGGTCGCGTACTCCACGCCAAATACAGCCGTTACATGCAAAAAGTCGCGCAGGAACAGCCGGAATTGGTCGCGGAGCTTGCGGAAGTGGGTTGCCGCTTTACCCACCACAGCTCGATTGCGCCGACCGGCACCATTTCGCTGTCCTTGGCCAACAACGCCAGCAACGGTATCGAGCCCAGCTTTGCCCACCATTATTCACGTAACGTGATCCGCGAAGGCAAAAAATCCAAAGAAAAAATCGATGTATTTTCCTTTGAATTGCTGGCCTACCGCCATCTGGTTAACCCGGATGCGATGCCGTATAGCGAAGACCCAAAGCAACAATTGCCGACATATTTTATTGCTGCCGACGATGTCACGCCGAAGCAGCATGTGGATATTCAGGCCGCCGCGCAGCGTTGGATCGATTCCTCGATCTCTAAAACCGCCAACGTGCCCACCGATTATCCGTATGAAGACTTCAAGTCCATCTACGAATATGCCTACGACCAAGGCCTGAAAGGCTGTACCACTTTCCGTTTCAACCCGGAAGTGTTCCAAGGCGTGTTGGTGAAAGAATCCGATTTGGAAAACACCACCTACCAATTCACCCTGGAAGACGGCCATGTGGTGGAATTTAAAGGTAACGAAGATGTGGAATATGACGGCGAGATTCATACCGCAGCGAACTTGTTCGATGCCCTGAAAGAAGGTTATTACGGCAAGTTTTAAGCCGCTACCGACGCAATTCGCAGGCTGGGTTGATGAAATCAAACGCAGCATTTAAGGCATTCAAGCTGGGTATCGCTAACTCTCTACCCAGCCTACAGATTCGAGATACTGAAATGACCCTACACAAAATCAATAAAAAAATCGTCAGTTACAAAGTGCTGACCAAAGAAAATCTGGAAGCAGCAGCGCAGGCGGAAGCGGAATCGGCAAAGCCTTCGCGGGAAGAAATGCATGAAAATCTGGCGCGCCCGGAGATGCTGCTTGGCTCCACCTACAAGATCAAAACCCCGCAGTCCGAGCATGCTCTGTATATCACCATCAACGACATCATCCTCAACGAAGGCACTGTCCACCAGGAACGGCGGCCGTACGAAATCTTTATCAACTCCAAAAACATGGAGCATTTTCAATGGGTGCTGGCGCTGACCCGTTTGATTTCGGCCGTGTTTCGCAAAGGCGGTGACGCCACCTTCTTGGTGGAAGAAATGAAGGCGGTATTCGACCCGCAAGGCGGTTATTTCAAAAAGGGCGGGGTATTCATGCCGTCCTTAGTAGCAGAAATCGGCCACGCCATCGAATCGCACATGAAACACATCGGCATGATCAAGCCTGAAAAACTCAGCGACAATCACCAGAAGTTACTCGACGAGAAACGCCGGGAATTTGAGGCTCAGCATGGAGCGTCGGACGGGCAGGCTTTTCCTGAGAAGGCTGTGTTGTGTAGCAAGTGCAGTACTAAGGCGATGGTGTTGATGGATGGGTGTATGACTTGTTTGAATTGTGGGGAGTCGAAGTGTGGGTGATTTCAAAAGTTTTCTTCTGAATTTAAGATGATTCGACTATGTCGGTAACCACTGCCATCACAATTAATAGGTAAGGAAAATAGATGCGTTGGTACGCAGATAACTCAGAACTTAATGGAATTAGGGGCGCGACAATACCTGACATATTGATGTTCGGCGGAATCGCAGTATCACAATCAGAAGAGAAAGAGATACGAAATGCTATCGAAGGAGTTAAGAATAAATACGGATTCAAACGAGCTCCTATAAAGTGGAATTTTAAAGATCTAAAGCCGTTGTATCTCAAACAAGACAAGGGAGATATGTACGAGGAATTGCTGAAGAGTTCGAAAAATTGGAGGCTCGAAATAGCCCATGCAATCCAGAAGTTGGACTTTAAAATCGTAGTCTCAGTTGTAGAAAGTCATAGCGTTGTTACAAAAACGATCAAAGGATATAAGCCAGACTTATCGAGGTACGCTTTTAGCAACGGGTTAATGCGATTCGCGATGTATGCGTATGAAGAAAAGCCTGACAGCGCCCAAATCATATTAGATTGGCCAGATAAAGGGGATTCAAAGCCGTTCGACTCAGAGTATGCTGCTGCATACAATTTCGGGAAGACTAAAGACGGAAGTGTGTCCTATCTCTCCGGCCCTCTGGAAAGCTTGAGATTTTCCGATAGTTCCGCCTATGTCAACATGCATCATTCAACCTTAATGCAGTTAGCAGATCTTACGCTCGGTGCAACAAGAGAAGTTGTTGAATGCGCTATCGGTAAAAAGGCCAGTGGGTTTGGTGTCGATTTTTGCAAGGTACTTTCCAGCAAGTATCGCGGTTATCCTAATTCAATAATCGGCAGAGGAATTAGTTTGGCTTCGAAAGATAGTTCGTTTAAAGGGAAAGTTAAAACATATGTTGACCGCGAGTTATCCGTTTAAAAATTTTTAGCCAGTCGGGTAGGGTGGGCACGGTTTTTGTGCCCACGTGGGACCCGCCGGTTTGGCTCAAAGATGATTCGCTGTCGCGAGGCCTAATTTAACGCCGGTTCGCGGACCGGCACCGCGATACTTTCTTTTGCGTCGCCAAAAGAAAGTATCCAAAGAAAAGGCGACCCGGATGCCGCTTATTCCCTGCGCTCCGCACTTTTGCCGAGGGTTTTCGGAAGGGGCTTCCTGCCCCTCCGAAAACAAGCGGCATCCCTGCCGCTCCCCTGCGGGCTGATCTCGACAAAAGCTCCGGTGCTCGGCGCTGCATACGGGAGAAACCTCGTCCTAACCTTGTCGGTTTGTTGGGCTGATAACCAAGCTCACGCTTTCCTCGTTCCCAAGCGCTGCGTGGAAATGGCGGACTTGCCCGTGCTGCGGGCGTAATCGCCGCAGCGCGGGTTGATCGGGGTTACCACGCGGGCATGGTAACCAGGCAAAAGTTGATTGAGGTAACTGTGAAAATATTTTTGTTGATTTTATCGGCATTGACTTTAACCGTGTGTTCAACGCATCATCTCCATGCCGGTTCTTCAGAAAAAGTTTCTCGTTATGGAAAGGATGTTTCGGTAAAAGTCACAGGTGCAAATGCGGATATTGTCGATAAACTCTGACGGCATATTCAGGCCAATCTTTAAAGTGAAGGATTTAATAAAGTCACCGAGACAAGGCAACACACCTGGATGTGGCAATTTTCGACTTTGATCCTGGGAATGCAGCACTACGTTTGGCGGTTGGCTTTTGGGCGGCCGAGATTCCTTAAATTGAAAGACTTTATAACTGAGTTTTATCACCTGTGTGGGGTATTTTTATGAAAAAATTCTTGGCGATAATGTGTTTGACGGTTGCCTCATGGTCATTTCAAGTGAATGCGTCAATTTTAAGTTGGGGCACAATTACCGGTTACGGCCCAATTCTTGGAAGTTTGCAATCCGGTCAAACTACGTCGAACGATTTGTTTGGTGTCATAACTGGCCTGTACATCGAAACCAATGTTCTGGACGATTGGACTTTCAATTTACACAGCACGAGTCAGGTGAAGGTAACAGTCAATTCACTAGCAGCTAACACCGGAAGTCTTTTATACGCCGTGAACCTTGATGGCAGCCCCTTGGCTAGGAGTGGTGGACCGAATGATGAAGCTTGGTTATTTGATGATACCCTGACTGCCGGATCCTATACGATTAATCTTCTTGGCATTGCGATAGCCCTCGACCGGACAAGCGGTTATGAAATCTATGTTAGTGCCACGGATACAGTTGTTCCTATCCCTGCGGTTGGCTGGATATTCGGTATGAGCTGTCTCATATTTTTCACCAGAAGACGGCTAGGATGCGTTTAACGGAGAGAATTGCCTTGATACATGCCTGATTCCTTTACGTTGTCTTTCCTTCCTTCCATGCGCTGCGTGGTAACGCCGGACTTGCCCGCGCCGCAGCGCGGCTTAACTTATCGCTACTTTTTACTTAGCCGTTGAATAATTTTTTTCCATCGGCCAAGCAGTCTTATCGGTCATTGGACAAAATAACCCGGTTTCTCGGCATCGGCAGCTTACGCAACCCGAACGAAACGATTTAGCTTCCCGGTAAATCAGCATAGGATGTATAACTCTTCGTACCCAGGATTTGCCTATGCTTGTTTGGCAAGCGGATTTTCGGGGGAAGCGTTACAACCAATCTGGTAAAATCCGCCGTTTATTCATCGATTAAACATTCCCGATTTATCGCTTTAACCACTGAGCTATCACCATCCCATGAAAAATTACAAAATCGCAATATTGGCCGGCGACGGCATCGGTCCTGAGATTACCGCGGAAGCCGTAAAGGTTCTGAAAGTGATCGAAGAGCGTAACGACGTAAGCTTCGAATTGTTGCCAGCCGCGTTCGGCGCCTGTGCCTATTTCGAATCCGGCTCGGCGTTTCCGCACCAAACCAAAGCCATTTGCGATGAGGCCGACGCGATCCTGAAAGGGCCGATAGGCTTGAGTCACGAAGACTCTAAACGCATTCCCATCGACGAGCAGCCCGAACGCGGTGCCTTGCTACCGTTGCGTCGCCGTTACAATACGTACGCCAACTTCCGTCCGGTGTCATTGCCAAAATCGCTGGCGCATTTCTCGCCGTTAAAGCCGGAAATCATCGGCGAAGGTATTGATTTGATGATTGTTCGTGAGCTGGTCGGTGGCCTGTATTTCGGTGAAAAAGAAATGGGCGTCAACGATGCCGGTTTGCGCTACGTGCGCGAAACCCTGGAGTACGATGAGTCGCAAATCCACCAAATCATGCAGCAAGCGTTCAAATTGGCTCGCAAGCGCCGGAAATTGCTGCATAACATTCATAAAAGTAACGTGCTGAAATCCAGCGTGTTGTGGAATGAGGTGATGGAAGAAGTGGCGAAAGATTATCCGGATGTGCAAGTCGTGAATATGCTGGTCGACGCCGCGGCCACCGCGTTGTGCCTGAAACCTACCCAGTTCGATGTGATGGTGATGGAAAACATGTTCGGCGATATTCTCAGCGACCAAGGCGGCGGCATTTTAGGATCGCTGGGCTTGATGCCTTCTGCTTGCATCGGTCCAGATAAAGCCTATTACGAGCCATCGCACGGTTCGGCGCCGGACATCGCCGGCAAAAACATCGCCAATCCGTATTCGATGATTGGTTCAGTAGCGATGATGCTGGAAAACAGTTTTGATATGGAAGCGGAGGCGAAAAATGTCTGGGCCGCGATGCAGGGCGTGTTTGCCGACGGTTATTCCACCGCCGATTTATCTAAACCTGGTAGCGGCGTGACGATGATCAGCACCGCCGAATTTGGCGATAAAGTGGTAGAAAAGCTGCGGCAAATGCCTCAAGTCTAGGCTGGCTTAGGATATAAGATAACGGGCTCAGCTCAAATCCATTGCCTGCTTTGCCCGTTACTGATTGATAAATAGGTTAAGAGCCGTTTGCGGTTTTAAAAGGCTTCAAGAAGTGCTCTTTTGACGCAACCGGAACGCCTTTGATGGATGGCTGAGAACACCCGAGATCGACACTTCAGTCTGTAGAATATTGATTTAAAAAAAGTATATTTTGAAACATTCCACCACAAATTGAATTTTAGTCTGATCTCGGCTAGGTTGAAATTTTCCGCGTGAGTGCGTTAATCGATTTAGCCCCGCGGGTACGCGGGGAACGTTAGACTTTGATCGTCCAAAATAAGTGACCCAGAGATGCATGCCAGCAAGAAAGGCAATCAATGGTTTTTTCCACATCGGTGTCGATAGCGAAACCGGCTTGGTGCATACCTTGAAAGTGACCTCGGGGCATGACAGCGACGTTGCCGAAGCGTCGTCATACTGCACGGTGAGGAACAATTTGTTCACGGCGATGCCGGGGCTTGGACAAACGGCCTGAGATGCCCAACGAAAATGCTTGGGTTTGCGTGATTTCAATGCGTCCGGGCAAACTGGCTAAGTTAATGCCTGACGAATGCGAGCCTGCCCAACGAATGCGCCAGACTGCCGCGCCAAGGTCGAACACGTGTTCCGGGATATTATAATCCGCTTTGTTTATGCAAAGAATCGATGCCGGGGCCAGGCCAAAAATGCCGCCCGTTTGGCTTTCCTCGCCGCGATTGCCCATGTGCGGCTCGGTGATGCTTGTGAACTTAGTAGCCTTTGTGCGTCCAAAATTTGAAAACAAGCCCGTAAACGGGCTTGTTTTTGGGGATATACGGCTGTTTTGATGAAAAAACGGTCGAATAGTGAAATTTTTGACTAACTTTTGAGGTTGCTGATGCTAAAAGCGTTATTTATTCAGAGGTTCCTTAGACTGCCAATTCGACCTGTACCAGGTTATCTGAAAATGTCGGCGCATGACCCATATCAACAAACTCCGCGGAACTGATGCAATTTACAGTACCTTTGTTCAACTGCCGCCAGTAACCCAAAGTTGCGATCACAAGACCCGCATTCACGTCCGCAGATATTTTTGCATCGGCTTCGAACGCACCCCTGTCGTTAAAAACACGGACTTTATCACCTTCTTTAATGCCGCGAGACACGGCATCATCTGCGTGTATTAAAACAAATTGCTCGCCTTGCCCTTTTATTTTGCTTTCCATATTCGCGTAACAGGAATTAAGGAAACCATGACTTTTGGGCGAAATTATGTTCAAGGGATATTTTGCCGCCAACTCCGGATTAGTTTCAGGCGTCTCTCTTGAAGCTACATAATCAGGCAAGTCATCCAGCAATTCTCCCGCTTGAAAGCCGTCGTACATCTGCCGAAACGGGCCGGCGACAAAATTTGTTGCGCCATTTAATTTAAATTCGCATTTGCCGGATGGGGTTGGGAAATTCCCTGCTTTATGGGGCGCACGATCATCTTTGGTACCGACATTCAGCCGCGCAAAACCATGTTTGCGCAAATAAGCCAGATCGATCCCTTCACAAGCAGGCGAATCCCAATCGACATAATTTTCCAAACATTCACTATCTGACCATTGGAAATTCTCTTCCTCGTAGCCCATGCGTTGTGCTAAACGACGAAAAATCTCGTTATTCGGGATGGCTTCCCCTGGCGGTTCGACACATTTTTCATTGTAAGTGAGGTAGAGATGACCCCAAGATAGAACCATATCTTCCATTTCTGCGCCCATAGAGGCAGGTAATACAATGTCGGCATAGGCAGCGGTATCCGAGATAAAATGTTCAGCCGACACTATAAACAAATCTTCCCGTTTCAGTCCTTCGATAATTTTGTCTGTTTCTGGCGCTTGCGTGACCGGATTGGTATTCCAGCACATAAGTGATTTAATCGGAGTCGCTAGTTGAATTTCGCCGGTAAGTACGCGACCAAGCTGAAGATTATTGACGACAGGCGTGCCTTCGGGAATTAAATCAGGACGGCAGATGACATCGAATTTATAAGGGTGTTCCCAAACTGGAAATTGCAGCGCGCCGCCACCGACATGTCGCCAAGCGCCGATCAAGGCTGGTAGGCAACTAACAGCCCTAATGGCCTGACCGCCCCCATAACTTCTTTCCAACGCGACACCCAATCGGATAGCAGCGGGTGGTGTCGTCGCATATTCCCTAGCGAACTTGCGAATATCTGCTGCTGGAATGCCGGTTATGTTTTCAGCCCATTCAGGTGTTCTGTCTTTAGAACGTTGAGCTAACTCTGTATAACCCAGGGTATAGCTATCGACATAATCTTGGTCAACCAGGTTTTCCTCGATAATCGTATGAATCATTGCCATGGCTAAGGCACCATCCGTTCCGGGTTTGGGTGCAATATGCCAATCGGCTTCTTTGGCTGTTTTTGAGGCATAAGAATCAATAACGACGATTTTTGCCCCCTTTTTTTGGGCTTCCTTAACGATATGCCAATGATGAAGGTTGGTACTGACCGAATTGCAGGCCCAGATGACGATGTACTTCGAATGAATAAAACTCTCGGGATCAACGCCTGCAGTCGGGCCCACGGTCAATAACCATGCGGTACAGGAACCCTCCCCACAGAAAGTGCGCTCACACACGGTGGCACCCATCCGGTTAAAAAAAGCATCGCCGCCATTCAAGCCATGCACAAGGCCTTGATTCCCAAGATAGCTGTTGGGCAGGATGGCTTGTGGTCCGTGTTCGGCAATAATCGCTTTCCATTTCGTGGTAATTTCATCAAGCGCCTCATCCCAGGTTATCCGTTCAAATTGTTTGCTTCCTTTCGGCCCAGTTCGTCTTAGCGGGTATAACAGACGATCTGGATGGTAATGTCGCTTTTCGTAGTCTTTTAGTTTGACGCACAATCCTCCGCGCGTCATCGGATGATCAGGGTTGCCTTTGACACCAACAAGCTTCCCATCTTCGACCTCATATACCATTGCGCAGGTATCAGGGCAGTCATGAGGACAACCACCGAAAGCAACTGTTTTATCTTTGTGGAGCATCTAGATTAACCTCGCTAATGACATATGTTTTATTAATTAATATATTTCATTTTCAAAAAAATAAGAAACCTAAACGGCCACTATCTGGAAATCTGATATCGTCTTCCCAAGGGCAGGTTTGGCTGGGCTGCTGCCTATCATTGGTACCTCGATATGATGTAGTTTGAATCACTTAAACAAACTGGGTTGCACGGTATTATTAACGGAAACGAGTAAAGATCTAAAAATTTTAATCGCTTCCTTTAAAGAAGCCTCAGCAGCTACTGCATCACCGTTCTTAATTTGACGACGCGCATTATTCAGTGCGTTGGAACCGCGTTCTTTTTTTGCTTCAACCGAACACCTTCCCAAGATGTCGCTGGCAGAGCTCCGCGTGGTATCAATATAATTTTGTGCCTCATCCAGCTTATTCTCAGTCACTGCTTTCAATGCCCCTTCAAGGTTAACAATGGCATCATTAGTCGCTTCCGTCGTCAACGCAATTTGAGTTTCTGTAACCGCTGCAACAGGGGTCGCAGCGCCAAAAAACAGCCCAAAAGAACCGAGAAGCAAGTATTTTTTTAATCTAATATTCATGTTCTTACCCTTTTCTGTGTTGTTGTTTCATACTTAGAAATAACGCTTATAAAATCAATCATAAGAAGCCGGTCTTGCAAGGCAATCATGTTGAAATTTGGTTGAAAAGGATATCTCATCTGGAGTGACGGGTTATATTTTTACCCATCAAAGATGAATTCACCAAGCGCATCCATTGTCCATCATTTTGCTGCCATTAGAGATTGATGTGTCAACACTTTTCCGGAAATATGCTTAAGCAGCTCGGTGTGATTCGTAGTCAACTGGCGACACATACCCAATCGCTGAATACATTCGCTCTTAATGCTTGTTGACCTGCAGAGTCTTCTTTACAGGTTTGATTCGAGCCAGATTTTCAGAGGTGCGTGGCATGCCATATAATGCGTGCTTGAGGCCAATTTCTTCCCCAAAATAATCGCATAAACTATTGATTTTATTGAGGCGCTTTTGTCTGTTTTTATCGTATTATTTGCATAAAAAGCTCTGTAACTTATTGAAAATATGAGAAAAATTAAGGTTCTTTTCGTTTGCATGGGCAATATCTGTAGATCGCCTACTGCGGAGGGTGTTTTCGCTCACTTAGTGTCCGCTAGAGACTTGGCGGAGCGCTTTGAAATCGATTCTGCGGGCACGCATGCGTACCATATTGGTGACGCGCCAGATCTGCGTGCACAGAAAGCCGCTCGCGATAGAGGGGTTGAATTGAAACATTTGCGGGCACGCAAGGTTGTATCCGCCGACTTTGCCGCGTTCGATCATATATTGGTAATGGACGATGAAAATCACGCCATATTAAAACAAGCCTGCCCGGTTGATTTGAGTCATAAAATTCGGCATTTTCTAGACTATGCGCCGCACTTGAATCAACGCGAGGTCCCGGACCCTTATTATGGCGGTAGTTACGGTTTCGAGCGGGTGCTGGATATGGTAGAAGAAGCGTCCGCTGGATTTATACAGACACTGCAACAAACTGGCGAGTTGTGATTAATAGAGTAGGAAATAGCTTATGGCAATAATCTCGAATACAGTCAGTTACTTAGATCACGATACGGTGCTGGAAGGTTTTTTTGCTTATGACGATGCGATTGTCGGGCAGAGACCGGTGGTGCTGATCCACCACGCTTGGGGCGGGCGAGACCAGTTTGTGGCTGACAAGGCCCTTACACTGGCCGGATTGGGTTATCTGGCGTTCGCGATCGATATGTACGGTAAAGGTGTGCTGGGAAGCAGCCCGGAAGAAAATGCGGCGTTAATGCAGCCTTTTATTAACGATCGCGCAAAACTGCAACAGCGCTTAAAGGCGGCACTATCTACGGTCAAACTGATGCCTTGGGCCGACAACGCCAGGATTGCGGCGATAGGATTTTGCTTCGGCGGTTTGTGTGCGCTGGATTTGGCAAGGACGGGTGTCGATATTCTTGGGGTAGTGTCGTTTCATGGTTTGCTCAGTGCGCCTGAAAATATCCCGAATCCGCAGATCAAGGCGAAAGTTTTGGTGCTACACGGCTATGACGATCCTATGGCGTCTGCCGAGCAAGTCCTTGCTTTGCAAAACGAATTGACTAAGGCAGGTGCGGATTGGCAGTTACATACTTACGGTCAGACGATGCACGCATTTACCAATCCAGTGGCTAACAATCCTGGTTTTGGCACAGTTTATCAACCGCTTGCCGATCGTCGTTCCTGGCAGGCCATGCAAAACTTTTTGGCCGAGATTTTTGCCTGACGGCAGCGCTTGGCGTTTGCTATAATCGACGGCTTTATAAACCTGTTAGCAATGCTTAAACGGAATTGATGCTGCAGGCTAACCCGTCGATCGATAAGCTTTCGACTGCACTGGAACCACGGACCCATGTCAGACTTCGCTAAAGAAATTATCCCCGTCAATCTCGAAGACGAGATGAAACAATCCTACCTGGATTATGCCATGAGCGTAATCGTTGGTAGGGCACTTCCCGATGTCAGAGACGGCCTCAAGCCGGTGCACCGCCGCGTACTTTACGCGATGAACGAACTAGGCAACGATTGGAACAAACCCTATAAAAAATCGGCGCGTATCGTCGGTGACGTGATCGGTAAATATCATCCGCATGGCGACACCGCAGTCTACGACACCATGGTGCGGATGGCGCAGCCGTTTTCGTTGCGTTACATGTTAATAGATGGTCAAGGCAACTTCGGTTCGGTGGACGGCGATTCGCCGGCGGCGATGCGTTATACCGAAGTGCGGATGGCTAAGATCGCCCACGAATTATTGGCCGATCTGGACAAGGAAACGGTGGATTTCGTCGCTAACTACGACGAGTCTGAGTCCGAACCCACGGTTATGCCTACCCGAGTGCCGACTCTGTTGGTAAACGGTTCCTCTGGAATCGCGGTCGGCATGGCAACCAATATTCCGCCACACAATCTAACCGAGATTATCAGCGCTTGTCTGGCCTTGATCGAAAATCCCGATCTGACTATTCCGGAATTGATGCAAATCGTGCCGGGGCCGGATTTTCCTACAGCCGGCATTATTAACGGTGCGTCAGGTATCTTTGAAGCCTATGCAACCGGGCGCGGACGTATCTATCTGCGCGGTCGCAGCCACTTTGAGGATATAGGTGATAGTGGTAGACAAGCCATTATCACCACCGAGTTACCCTATCAGGTCAACAAAGCCCGCTTATTGGAAAAAATCGCCGAATTGGTCAAAGAAGGCAAGTTGGACGGTATCTCCGGCTTACGCGACGAGTCAGATAAAGACGGCATGCGCATGGTCATCGAACTACGTCGCGGCGAAGTGCCGGACGTGGTTTTGAATAATCTATACAAACAAACCCAAATGCAGACTGTGTTTGGGATCAATATGGTGGCGTTGTACGACGGGCGCCCGCATTTGATGGGGCTGAAAGAGATTCTGGCGGCATTTGTCGATCACCGTCGCGAAATCGTTACCCGAAGAACCATCTACAATTTACGTAAGGCTCGGGAAAGGGCGCATACCTTGGAAGGCCTGGCGGTAGCCTTAGCGAACATCGATGAAATGATCGAATTGATCAAATCATCGCTGAACCCCCATGAGGCCAAAGTAGGCTTACTGGCCCAGACCTGGCAAGCCGGCTTGGTTGCGGCGTTGCTGGATAGAGCAGATGCCGACCGCTCACGTCCGGATGATTTACCCGCAGAGTTTGGTTTGGCGAACGGTGCCTATCGGTTGTCAGAAGCTCAAGCCCAGGCGATTCTGGATTTGCGCCTGCATCGCTTGACCGGCCTGGAACAAGAAAAAATCGTCAACGAGTACAAACAGTTGCTGGAACTGATCGACGAATATTTGCATATTTTGGGTAACGATGTGCGCTTGATGGAAGTGATTCGCGAAGAGCTGGAAGAAATCAGAACCCAGTATGGCGATGCCCGTCGCACCGAAATTGTTCAGGATTATTCAAACCTATCTGCTGAAGATCTGATCACCGAAGAAGATATGGTGGTGACCATGTCGCACGAAGGTTACGTCAAAACCCAGCCGCTCAATGATTACAAAGCCCAGCGCCGTGGTGGTCGCGGCAAGTCGGCGACGGCGACCAAGGAAAACGATTTCGTTGAAAAGTTAATAATCGCCAACACGCACGACACGATTCTGTGTTTCTCGTCTGCCGGCAAGGTTTATTGGTTGCGGGTGTTTAATTTACCGGTTGCCAGCCGGGCATCGCGCGGCAAGCCGTTCGTGAATTTGTTGCCGTTGGAAGAGGGCGAAAAAATCAACGCGATGTTGCCAGTGCGTGAATACAGCGCTGACAAATACATCTTTATGGCAACGTCATCGGGTACCGTGAAAAAAACCCCGTTGCCCGAATTCGAACGGCAACGCAGCAACGGTAAAATCGCCATCGATTTAAACGAAAACGATACTTTGGTCGGTGTTGCGATTACTGATGGTCAGCAAAATGTGTTGCTGTTCAGTAGTGACGGCAAAGCCGTGTGTTTTAACGAAACCGATGTGCGTTCGATGGGTAGAACAGCCACCGGGGTGCGCGGCATTCGTTTACAGGAAGGTCAAAAAGTCATATCCCTGATCATCTCGACCGAAGGTACGGTGCTGAATATCACCGAAAATGGTTACGGCAAACGGACCAAACTGGAAGAATTCACTCAGCATAGACGCGGCGGCCAAGGTTTGATTGCGATTCAAACCTCTGAGCGTAACGGTGCAGTGGTCGGTGCGGTACTGGTCAACGATACTGATGAAATTATGTTGATCACCGACGGCGGCATATTGGTCAGGACGCGGGTCAAGGAAATTTCCGTAGTCGGCAGAAATACCCAAGGCGTTACAGTGATTCGTCTGGATAAGGGCGAAAGAGTCGTCGGCGTGGATAGAATCGATGGTCTGAGCGATGAAGAAGATGACACCGAAGGCTATATTGACGAAACCGATGGCCCAGCAGACAGCGCCGAATCTGGCGGAGAAGAGGAATAAGCATGGCAAGGATTTATAACTTTAGCGCTGGTCCGTCAATGATGCCGGAAGCGGTGTTGCTGCAAGCTCAACAAGAGATGTTGAATTGGCAAGACAGCGGCATGTCGGTGATGGAGATGAGTCATCGCGGCAAGCAGTTTATGGCCATTGCCGAAGCGATGAAAAGCGATCTAATCGAACTGCTCGGCATTCCTGCCAATTACAAAGTGCTGTTCCTGCAAGGCGGCGCCAGCGCGCAATTCGCGATGATTCCGCAGAATATTCTGAACGGCAAAACCAAAGCTAGTTATGTGAATACCGGTGCTTGGTCCACCAGTGCGATTAAAGAAGCCGGCAAATATTGCGAAGTTAACCTCGCTGCAAGTTCTGAAGCTAGCGCTTTTACCACGATTCCGGCCTCTGATACTTGGTCTATCGATGCCGATGCGGCGTATTTGCATTACACCTCCAATGAAACCATCCACGGTGTGGAGTTTTCTGAAATTCCTGACGCCGGCGATTTGCCCTTGGTATGCGATATGTCTTCGAATATCTTGTCTCGGCCAGCGGATGTCAGTCGCTACGGCATCATTTACGCTGGTACCCAGAAAAACATGGGGCCTTCGGGCGTCACTGTGGTCATCGTCCGCGAAGATTTGGTCGGTCTGGCACCCAAATCTGTACCGTCGGTGTTTGATTACCAGCAGCAGGCCAAAGCTGATTCTATGTTAAATACACCGGCCACTTATAACTGGTATCTGTTGGGATTGGTTTTGCAATGGTTGAAACAGCAAGGCGGTCTTGCAGCGATCGAGCAGCAAAATATTCGTAAAGCCGGCAAGCTTTATAAAGCTATCGATGAATCCAGTCTTTATAGTAATCCGGTTGTGAAAGACTACCGTTCCAGAATGAACGTACCTTTTGTCCTGGCTGATGCAGCGCTGGACAAGGAGTTTTTAGCGCTAGCCGATAAAAACGGTTTGGGCTCTTTGCCTGGTCATCGTTCGGTCGGCGGTATGCGCGCCAGCATTTACAACGCCATGCCGGAAGCCGGGGTCGATGCTTTGATCGATTTCATGGCCGAGTTCGAACGCACTCACTAGTTACCGGTATGACGGCGATTATTCCACTGTCTGAATTGCGTGAGCGTATCGACATCATCGATAGGCAGCTGTTGCAATTGATCAATCAACGGGCCGCATGCGCGATTGAAGTGGCGCGGACCAAAATGGCCGAAGGCGAGACGGGTAGCTTTTACCGTGCTGATCGCGAAGCCCAAGTGTTACGTAAAATTAAAGAATTGAACCCAGGGCCTTTGAGTGACGAGGCCTCAGTGCATCTGTTCCGGGAACTGATGTCGGCGTGTTTGGCGTTGGAAAAACCCTTGGAAGTGGCGTTTTTAGGGCCGGTTGGTACATTTACCCAACAAGCGACATTCAAACATTTCGGGCACGCAGTTAAAGGTATTCCGGTGCTGACCATTCCGGAGATATTTCTGGCGGTGGAAACCGATCATTGCCAATTCGGCGTGGTGCCGGTGGAAAATTCCACTGAAGGCGTTGTTGCGCATACGCTGGATCGCTTTATGACCACCTCATTGCAAATTTGCGGGGAAGTGGAAATTCGGGTACATCAAAATCTGCTCGGCAAAATGGATACTTTGGCGGCGATTAACGAAGTTTATTCGCATCAACAGTCCTTGGCGCAATGTCGGCAATGGCTGAACACCTATCTGCCGGGTGTGGCCTGCACTGCGGTGAGTAGCAATGCCGAGGCCGCCAGGCTCGCGTCTCTGGATCATAATAAGGCGGCAATAGCCGGTTTAATGGCGGCCGAGTTATATGAGTTGAACATCATCGAACAGCATATCGAGGATGAATCAAATAACACCACTCGCTTTATTGTGGTTGGTAAACAGCAGCCGGCATCTACCGGGCTCGATAAAACCTCTATTTTAGTGTCTACCGGTAATCAGGCCGGCGCCTTGTATAAGATTTTGGGGCCGTTTGCCGAATATGGCATAAGCATGGCGCATATAGAGTCAAGGCCATCGCGGCAGGGTTTGTGGGAATATGTATTTTTTATCGATATTGATGGCCATCGTGACGATCACGATGTCGCTAAAGCGCTGGAAACCCTAAAAAATAGCGTCAAAATGTTGAAAATCCTTGGCTCTTACCCAAAAGCCGTCATTTAATCTTAGGTCCATGAACAAATTCTTAGAACTTGCTACTGCCGGTGTTCAACAACTGGTGCCTTACGTGCCCGGTAAACCGGTTGAAGAGTTGCAACGCGAATTAGGTATAGCGGAAGTTATCAAGCTGGCTTCCAATGAAAATCCGTTAGGAACCGGTGAGAAAGTCGCTGCGGCCATTCAAGCGACATTACCCGAACTAACCCGTTATCCCGATGGCAGCGGTTTTGCTCTAAAAACTGCGTTGTCGGGGAAGTTAAACGTGTTGCCAGAGCAAATTACCCTGGGTAATGGTTCCAGCGAGATTCTTGAGTTGGTGATGCGGACTTTTGTCACGCCAGCATTGGAAGTGGTGTTTTCTCAGCATGCGTTTGCCCTCTATCCAATTCTGACCCAAGCCGTGGGGGCTAAAGCTAAAGTAGCGCCAGCGAAAAATTTTGGCCACGATTTACCGGCGATGCGGGCACAGATTAGCGATAAAACCCGTTTGGTCTTTATCGCCAATCCCAACAATCCAACCGGTACCTTGCTGGATAGAGACGAGCTTGAAAAGTTTATAGCAGCTTTGCCGACCAATGTGCTGTGCGTATTGGACGAGGCTTATTACGAGTTTGTCGATCCTGCGGCTAGAACAGAATCACTAGATTGGCCGAATCGTTATCCAAACTTGATCATAGCTCGTACGTTCTCTAAGGCATACGGCTTGGCAGGCCTGCGGATTGGTTACGGGATTTCCTCGCCGGATATCGCCGATTTGTTAAATCGGGTGCGTCAGCCTTTCAATTGCAGCATGCTGGCTTTAGCCGCAGCGGAAGCCGCACTGGGTGATACGGATTATCTGCATCAAACCGTCGCGCTCAACAACGCCGGAATGGCGCAGTTGACGGATGCCTTTAAGGCATTGGATTTAACCTGGATCCCTTCGTCCGGTAACTTCGTTTCTGTCGATGTGAAGCAAACGGCTTTGCCAATTTACGATGCCTTGCTGCGCAAGGGTGTGATCGTAAGACCTGTGGCCAATTATGAAATGCCCAAGCATTTACGTGTGAGCATCGGTACTGAGCGCGAAAACGCGATATTCATAAACGCATTACGCGAGGTGCTTAAGGGTGTTTAAACGCCTTTGCATCATCGGCATAGGTTTGATCGGTGGTTCGATAGCAAGGGCCGCGGTTGCTCAAGGTCTATGCTTAGAAGTCGTTGCCTACGGTCGGGAGAAAAATCTGCCAAATATGCAATTGGCCAAGCAGCTGGGGGTGATCGACGAGTTTTACACCGACATTGCCTCTGCACTGGAACGCACCGACTGCGTGATTGTTGCGACTCCGGTTGGCAGTATGCAGGCTATTTTCGAACAGATTAAGCCTTATTGGAACCCGCAAGCCGTTTATAGCGATGCCGGTAGTACCAAAGGTAGCGTGGTGTCGGCGCTCGAAGCAGTTTTTGGTGCCGTACCTGACAACTTTGTTCTGGCGCATCCGATAGCCGGGGCAGAGCGTAGCGGGGTGGACGCGTCAACCGTTGATTTATTCGTCAATCGTCGTCTTATTCTTACCCCGCTGGCAAATACCGACCAGCAGGCGCTCGCAAAAATTCATTCGTTCTGGGAAAAGATCGGCTCCAGCGTTTCGATCATGTCGGTGGAGCATCACGACACGGTTCTGGCTGCAACCAGCCATTTACCGCATATCCTGGCGTTCGCCTTGGTCGGCCTGTTGGGGCGGAAGGATGAGCAGCGGGAAATATTTAAGTACGCGGCTGGTGGCTTCAGAGACTTTAGCCGCATTGCTTCGAGCGATCCAACCATGTGGCAGGACATTTGTTTGGCGAATAAGCATGAAATCATACCCTTGATGCGCCAGTTTCAAGCGGAGTTAAGCAAAATAGAGCAATTGCTGGTTGACGATGAATCCAGCCAATTATTCGATACTTTTACGTATGCCAGAAATGCTCGGCAGCGTTTTCTCGATCAACAAGAAGACTAAGAAAATTAACATGTCACAATCCATTACTTTTCAAGTGCAGCCGGGCGGTAGCTTGCGCGGCGAAATCCGCGTGCCCGGCGACAAATCCATGTCGCACCGTTCCATTATGTTGGGCTCATTGGCGGATGGCGTTACGCATGTCACCGGCTTTTTAAATGCGGAAGATGCTATATCCACCCTGGAAGCGTTTCGGGCGATGGGTGTGGAGATTGAGGGGCCGGTCAACGGCGAAGTGACGATACACGGTGTTGGTAAGCACGGTTTGAAAGCGCCGACAAAACCATTGTATTTAGGCAACTCCGGCACATCAATGCGGCTGTTGAGCGGTTTGTTGGCGGGTCAGCCTTTCGATACTGTGTTGACTGGCGATAAATCGCTGGAATCGCGACCGATGAAGCGGGTCACCGTGCCGTTGGCACAGATGGGCGCCGAGATTGTTACTCAGGAAAATGGCACCGCACCGCTACACATAAAAGGCAAAGCGGGTAAATTGCAGGGCATTCATTACGAAATGCCTATCGCCAGTGCTCAAGTCAAATCCTGCCTTTTGCTGGCTGGCATGTATGCCGAAGGCGAAACCAGTGTCACAGAGCCAGCGCCGACTCGTGACCATACCGAGCGTATGTTGAATGGCTTTGGCTATCCCGTGCAACGCGAGGGCAGTACCGCCCGTATCAGCAATCAAGGTAAATTAACTGCTGCAAAAATCGACGTACCTAGCGATATTTCCTCGGCGGCTTTCTTTTTGGTTGGCGCCAGTATCGCGCCTAATTCCGATGTGACCTTGCGCCACGTCGGTATAAATCCGACGCGCACCGGCGTGATAGATATTTTGCGTTTGATGGGGGCGAATATCGAAGTACTGAATGAACGAGAGGTGGGCGGCGAGCCGGTTGCCGATCTGCGCGTGCGTTCTGCGAATTTGCAAGGGATCAATATTCCCGAGCATTTGGTACCGTTGGCTATAGATGAGTTTCCGGTACTGTTCGTGGCTGCAGCGTGTGCGGAAGGCCAAACGGTATTGACCGGTGCAGAGGAATTGCGGGTTAAGGAATCAGACCGCATTCAAGTGATGGCGGATGGATTGCAAATTCTGGGTGTCGATGCGCAACCGACGAAGGACGGCATGCTAATCAACGGCGGCGGGCATATTGGCACTGGTGAAGTCGAGTCGCATGGCGACCACCGAATTGCGATGTCATTTTCTATTGCGGGGCTACGCGCTTCGGGATCAATCACGATTAAGGATTGCGCGAATGTGAACACCTCTTTCCCCGAATTCCGTGATTTGGCTACCAAACTTGGTTTAGCGCTGACCAGTTATTAAGATGCAAGTACCGGTATTGACGATAGACGGCCCCAGTGGGGCCGGCAAAGGTACGGTTAGTCGTGCTGTTGCGAAGCTCTTAGGCTGGAATTATCTGGACAGCGGTTCGATTTACCGTTCATTGGCGGTCGCGGTTTTAAAATCCGGTATCGAGTTATCAGACCTAGCTGCTATTTGCCAAGTCGCTGAAGTTATGTCGTTAGAATTCGATTGCGGTGATGAATTAGTCGTTAAACTTGACGGTGTTGATATTACGAGTCAACTTGGTACTGAAACCACCGGCAACGCGGCCTCCATCATCGCCGCTCATCCTGAGGTTAGGGCGATTTTATTGCAAAAACAAAAGGATTTTCAAAGACTTCCGGGCTTGGTGGCCGATGGTCGAGACATGGGTGGTGTGGTGTTTCAAGATGCCGCTATCAAAGTTTATCTGACCGCTAGCGCTGAAGAAAGAGCGAGAAGGCGATATAAACAGTTGATTGACAAAGGAATTGATGCTAACCTTCCGCAAATCACTCGGGAAATAGAAGAGCGCGATTATCGCGATCAGCAGCGAGCCTCGGCTCCGCTCACCGTACCGGAAGGTGCGCATTTTATCGATTCTTCCAGCTTGACTATTCAGCAAGTGATTGAGCAGGTAATAAATTTAGTCGATTAAGACTATTGGTGGTTATCGAATGAATATCGGTGACTTTATTTTAATTTCAGAGAAGAGAAAGCTTGCTTGAGTCTTAGCAAGTTTGGGAAAGAAGAGATGGGCGAAAGCTTTGCAGAGTTGTTTGAAGAGAGTTATGCCAAGACCGAAATGCGTCCTGGCGCAATGCTAATTGGTACAGTTGTTGATATCGAAAACGAATTTGTTATCGTCAGCACACAAGCCAAATCAGAAGGCGTCATTCCAAAATGGCAGTTTCTGAACGCAGACGGTGACCTTGAAGTCAACGTTGGCGATGAAATTGAAGTTGCTCTCGATTTATTTGAAGATGGCTTAGGTGCCACCCTTCTTTCCCGTGACAAAGCCAAGAAAAGTAAAGCTTGGGCCGAACTGGAAAAAGCCTTTGAAACTCAAGAAACCATCGTTGGCCGTATTAACGGCAAAGTACGCGGCGGTTTCACAGTGGCGGTGGGTGCATTGCGTGCCTTCTTGCCAGGTTCTTTGGTGGATGTTCGTCCTATTCGTGATACCACCTTCTTGGAAAATCGCGATCTGGAATTTAAAGTTATCAAAATCGACCAAAAACGTAACAACGTGGTGTTGTCACGTCGTGCGGTCGTCGAAAGCGAGTACAGCGCAGAGCGCGAAGAGTTGGTTAAAACGCTGCAAGACGGCGCCATCGTTACCGGTATCGTTAAAAATCTCACCGATTACGGCGCGTTTATCGATTTGGGCGGCGTAGACGGTCTGTTGCACATTACTGATATGGCATGGCGTCGCGTACGTCACCCGTCTGAGTGCGTAGAGATCGGTCAGGAAGTTAAAGTTAAAGTCCTGAAATTCGACAAAGATAAAACCCGCGTATCGTTGGGCATGAAACAAATGGATGAAGATCCATGGCAAAACATTGCTCGTCGTTACCCAGCCGGCACACGCGTGTTCGGTAAAGTAAACAACTTGACAGATTATGGTTGCTTCGTGGAAATCGAAGAGGGCGTTGAAGGTTTGGTACACGTTTCCGAAATGGACTGGACCAACAAAAACGTCAACCCATCCAAAGTTGTCCAATTGGGCGATGAATGCGAAGTGATGGTTCTGGAAATTGACGAAGAGCGTCGTCGTATTTCGTTGGGCATGAAACAATGCCGTTCGAATCCATGGGATGAATTTGCTGCTACCCATAACAAAGGCGACAAAATCTCCGGCAAAATCAAATCGATTACCGATTTCGGTATCTTCATCGGCCTGGATGGCGGTATTGATGGTTTGGTGCATATGTCTGACATCTCCTGGAATGAGAACGACGAAGAAGCCATTCGTAATTACAAAAAAGGCGATGAAGTAGAAACCGTCATTTTGGCTGTAGATTCCGAACGCGAACGTATATCTCTGGGTATCAAACAATTGGAACAAGACCCTTTCCAAAACTACATTGCCGTGCATGAAAAAGGCAGCTTAGTTAGAGGCGTTATTAAAGAAATAGATGCTAAAGGTGCGATCGTAACCTTAGCCGATAACGTCGAAGGCTATCTGCGTGCTTCAGAAATTCAACGTGATCGCGTAGAAGACGCTCGCACATTGTTGAAAGAAGGCGAAGAAATTGAAGCAAAATTTGTCGGTGTTGATAAAAAGACTAAATCTATTTCTTTGTCTATCAAAGCGAAAGACGTCGAAGAAGAGTCTAATGCTATTAAAGATTACTCGTCACAAAACGCTGGCACAGCCACGTTAGGCGATATCTTTAAACAAATGGACAAGTAGTATATAACCATCTCCGAGGGTGACATGACCGGTTCGTGTCACCCTTTTTTGATTATTCAGGGCTGGATGTGACGAAATCAGAATTGATAGAGATGCTGGCACGAAAGCAGCCTCATCTCGCGCTTAAAGATGTTGAATTGGCAGTCAGATGCGTTGTTGACCACTTGAGCGATACCTTGGCAAGTGGTGATAGGATAGAAATTAGAGGTTTTGGCAGTTTTTCCTTACACCATCGTTCAGCACGATTGGGACGTAACCCCAAGACTGGCGACTCAGTATCCTTAACAGAAAAGCACGTGCCGCATTTTAAACCGGGTAAAGAATTGCGGGATATGGTTGATGCCTCCCGGGAGAAATTCAAAATTGTCGATTGACGATAAATAGTCAATCAATTATAGCAACGCAACCCACCCAAAACGGGGCTGGCGTTTGACACTAGATTATTTTCGAGTGGTGGCACCTCCGCCATTCATAAAATATTGCCCCATAGCTAATTAGGCGCCAGTAAAGGACCTAAGCAGAATTTATCAGGCCGGTTGCTAGTGAGCTTATTTGATCATCATTACAGCTATGATCCTGGCTATGGCTACAGTCTAGACGATTTATTAAGTGTTCCTGCCCCGCAAGAGCCCGTCGACTTTTGCCGGTTTTGGCGAAACAAATATCAAAAAGCCCTAACGGTCTACCCGCAATTCTCTGAGAGCTACCAAGGCTTGCGTGCCGGTTACCGTGTTTATGACATCCGTTATCAGTCTACCGACGGTTTTCAGATAGCCGGTTGGCTACTTGAGCCGGATGCGCAACCCATTACTAGAAGCATTGTGGTAGGCCATGGTTATGGCGGCAGAGATCAGCCCGATTTTCATCTCACCATAGCAGGCGCGGCCTTACTTTTTCCTTGCTTTCGCGGCATATCTCGTAGCCGTTGCGAACGCTTGCCGGAACAACCTAATCAGCATGTTATACAAGGAGTCGACGACCCAAATCGCTATGTGATCGGTGGGTGCGTTGAAGATCTATGGCTGGCAGTGTCCGTTTTAATTGAACGTTATCCTCAAACCTCGGATAAGATCGGCTACATGGGTATTAGCTTCGGTGGCGGAATCGGGGCGTTGGCGGCTCCTTGGGATGCAAGGATCAAGCGTGTGCACTTAAATGTGCCCACCTTCGGCAATCAGCCCTTGCGCTTAAGCTTACCCAGTAGCGGCAGTGCCGCAGCGCTTAAAGCATATAGTCAACACCATCGTAAAGTATTTGACACATTATGCTATTACGATGCTGCTATTTCGGCGCGCTATGCAATACAGCCCTTACATGCCGCAGTCGCTTTGTTCGATCCCGTTGTAGCGCCACCAGGCCAGTTTGCAATATACAATGCTTGGGCGGAAGACAAAACTTTGTTTGTCTTGGATGCGGGGCATTTCAACTATCCCCGCCAACAAGATCAAGAGCGGCAATTGATTGCGGAGCTGCAAAGCTTTTTCGGAGAATCGTCGCTTTAAGCTATGAATCGCGAATATCACCACTGGTACAGTCCGCGCTTGGGGCGCGATATGGAGTTCTTGGTTTTTGGTCACGCAGGAGCCAAGGTACTGATTTTTCCAACGCGCGATGGTCGTTTTTACGAGTACGAAAATCTCGGTATTGTCGAACGGTTGCGCAATAAGATTGAAGCCGGACACTTACAGCTTTACTGTGTCGACAGTATTGATCACGAAACATTTTACTGTTTTTGGCGGCGCCCGAAAGACCGTATTCAGCGGCACATGTTTTTTGAAGATTATATATTGAACGAAATCATGCCGTTCATGGCTTTAAAAAACCCACATCCCTGTATTATTGCTCACGGCTGCAGTTTAGGCGGTTATCATGCTGCCAACATTGCTTTCCGGCATCCGCATCTGTTTAAAAAATTAGTCGCATTTTCTGGTCGTTTCGATTTGACATTGGAGGTAGAGTGTTTTAGGAATCTGTTCGACGGCTATTACGACGATCATGTTTACTTCCACACCCCGACCCACTTCTTACCCAATCTTAATTGCGCAACGCAATTGACGCATCTGCAGCGCATGGAAATTACCTTGGTAATTGGTAAGGAAGATCCTTTTTTGCATAACAACCATAAACTAAGTCAAATTTTGGCTGCCAAGGGGGTTCCGCATGCGTTATATGAATGGGAAGGTCGGGCGCATCAAGGGCATTATTGGCGCAGAATGGCCCCGCTTTACGTTTGAGAGGCTTTCAATTTAACTTAGTTATACCTGCGCCATGCTGATTTATAGATGAGTGGCAGAATAGAGGAACTGGGAAGTGCGTATTGGTGCGCACTTTTTCTGCAAAAACTGCTAGTCTTGTTAGCTTGTTTAAGTAGGTGGGGCGGAGCTTGGAACAGGATATTACGACCGATTTGCGTGTGTTGGAGAGCCATTTGGACGGAATGCTCAACCGAGTCCAGCACAATAGCCTCACCCTAAAGCGATTACAAAGTTTTGAAATGCGGCTGCTGGGCCTTAGTTCGCTGGCGGAAATGATTGAGTTCATTCTTGGCGAGGCCAAATCGCTGTTCGATCTGGACGTAATCAGTTTGTGTTTGATTGACTCAAAAAACGAAATCTCCAGTTATCTAGAGGTGGATAATTATAACTTTCGGGACAGGGAATGGCTGTTTTTGGCGAGTAGTGAATGGCAATTACGGCATAGTTTTGGCTTAACAGATCAACCGTTTCTGGGCAGCTATCAAACCAGAGTCTGCGAAAAGTTTTTTTCGGAATCCAATCAGCAGAAACCGGCTTCAGTGGTGATCGCGCCGCTAATTCGTCGGGATAGGTACCTAGGGTCTTTGAATCTAGGGAGCTATCATAGTGAGCGCTTCATTCAAGGCATGGCCACCGATTTTGTCGAACATATTGCTTCGGTCATTAGTATTTGTCTGGAAAACAATTTAAACGTCGAGACAATGCGCCGAACTAGTTTGGTCGATCCTTTGACCGGCGTGAACAATCGGCGTTTTTTGGAACAGCGTATAGAGGAAGAACTGGATCGCAGTCAACGTAATCGCGAGCCCTTGTCCTGTCTATTTTTGGATATCGATTTTTTCAAACGCATCAACGACGGTTTTGGGCATCAAGCGGGGGATCATGTGCTAGCGCTGGTGGCCGGTAGTATAAAGAAGTTGCTGCGAAATAACGATGTACTCGCCCGCTATGGCGGCGAGGAATTCGTGGCTTTACTCTCGCAAAGTGGTGAGAACATAGCCTCTGAAATTGCCGAGCGGATTCGCGCAAGCATTGCCAATTTACAGGTGGAATTCGCCGATCATGCGATACCGGTGACCATTTCAATCGGCGTCGCGACTTACCAACCCGGTCGGGTACAGAAAAAACCGGTTGCTGATATTGCTCTGCACTTAGTGCAGACCGCTGATAACGCTTTGTACGAAGCCAAACGTAAAGGCAGGAACCGGGTTGAAAACGGTGGATTGGTCTTGGTTCTGGAACCTGATTAGTTATAACCGTTGGGATTGTTTTTCTGCCAACGCCAGGTATCCGTGATCATTTGTTTTAAATCCCGCTCGGCTTTCCAGCCAATTTTTTCTTCCGCCAGACTCGGATCAGCGTAACAGGCTGCAACATCGCCGGCTCTGCGTGGCGCGATTTTATAAGGTACTGGCTGACCGGTGACTTCCATGAAAGTATTAACCATTTCCAGCACGCTGTAGCCGTTGCCCGTGCCTAAATTAATCGCATCGCATACTGCGGTATCGGCGGTTTTACCAAGCAGGTATTGCAAGGCTTTGATATGGCCCTGCGCAAGATCCACTACATGAATGTAATCCCGTACACCAGTCCCGTCCTTGGTAGAGTAATCATCGCCGAATACTGAGAGTACCGGTAATTTGCCAATAGCGACTTGCGACAAAAACGGCATCAGATTGTTCGGGATGCCGTTCGGATCTTCGCCGATCAAGCCGCTGCTGTGTGCACCAATAGGGTTGAAATAACGCAGTATCGCGAATTGCCAAGGCTGGCTATCGCCGTTCAAGCTGTCCGCATGGCCGACATCGCGCAGAATTTCTTCGATAAACAGTTTGGTGCGCCCGTAAGGATTGGTGGCTTGCAGCGGGAAGTTCTCCAGAATCGGTACGCTGTGCGGATCGCCATATACGGTCGCTGACGAGCTGAACACCAATCTTTTTACCGCAAATTCGTTCATGATTTCCAACAACACTTGCGTGCCGTAGATATTGTTGCGGTAATAGCTTAATGGCTTCTGGCAAGATTCTCCAACCGCTTTTAAGCCGGCGAAATGCACTACCGCATCGATTTTATGTGCTTTAAAAATCTCGCGCAGTGCGGCTTGGTCGGTAATGTCGGCTTGGTAAAAGCCTGGTTTTTGCGAGCTAATGGTTTCTATGCGTTTAAGCGATTCGACTTTGCTGTTGCTTAGGTTGTCGACAACGATGACGTCGAAACCGTTTTTAAGGAGCTCTACGCAGGTATGGCTACCAATATAGCCCGCACCGCCCGTCACCAAAATTGTGTTTTTCATCATTGCGTTCCTTGGTTAGCGTTCGAGGATGTCCAGTCCTGCTTCGTCCGAGACGACGCGAGTTAGACTTGCTTCGGGGTCGCGGCGCAGGCCGGCGAAATCGAATAAGCTGGCATCGGCCATTTGCGACGGCGCAATGTTTTGCAGACTCGCGAAAATGGTTTCGATACGACCGGGAAATTGTTTATCCCAGCCGTTCAGCATTTGTTTCATCGCTTTGCGCTGCAGATTTTCTTGCGAACCGCATAGATTGCAGGGAATGATGGGGAATTGTTTGAATGCCGCGAAGCGGTTGATGTCTTTTTCTCGGCAATAGGCAAGCGGGCGAATCACGATGTTTTGTTTATCGTCACTGAGTAGTTTTGGCGGCATAGCTTTTAATTTGCCGGCGTAGAACATGTTTAGGAAGAAGGTCTCGATAATGTCGTCGCGATGGTGGCCCAACGCGATTTTGGTGATCTTATGTTCTTTGGCAAATCCATACAAAGTGCCGCGCCGCAACCGGGAACATAGGCTGCAAGTGGTTTGGCCTTCCGGGATAATGCGTTTGACGATGCTATAGGTATCGTGCTCGATGATGTGGTAGGGCACGCCTATCGATTGCAGATATTCCGGCAGCACATGTTCCGGGAAACCCGGCTGCTTCTGATCCAGATTGACCGCAATAATCTCGAAATTGATCGGTGCGGTTTTCTGCAAATTCAGCAGAATATCCAGCATCGTGTAGGAATCCTTGCCGCCTGACAGGCACACCATTACCTTGTCGTCGGGTTCTATCATGTTGAAATCGGCGATGGCTTCGCCAACGCAGCGTCTCAGGCGTTTTTGCAGCTTGTTAAACTGGGTGCGGGATTTGTGTTCTGGATCGGACATGGGTGCGTTGAAAGGCGGTTGAAAAGTATGCTTCAACCGCGCTTAATTTAGCCGTTATAGCGTTGGAAAATCAGCGTGGCGTTAGTGCCGCCGAAGCCGAAGCTGTTGGACATAATGGTGTTCAGCGTGACGTTATCCCGGTATTCTCTAACAATCGGAATGCCAGTCGCGCCTGGGTCGAGTTGGTTGATATTGGCGGACGCGCTCAAGAAATTTTCTTGCATCATTAGCAACGAATAAATGGCTTCGTTCACGCCGGCCGCACCTAATGCGTGTCCAGTCAGAGATTTGGTTGAACTGACTGCAGGTACGCCATCCGCGCCAAATACTTCACGCATCGCTTCCAGCTCGCGGGTATCGCCTACCGGGGTGCTAGTGCCGTGTGCGTTGATATAGTCAATACTGTCATGAACGGTAGCTAGGGCTTGTTGCATGCAACGAATGGCGCCCTCGCCAGAAGGTTGTACCATGTCGTAGCCATCGGACGTTGCGCCGTAGCCGACTAACTCGGCATAGATTTTCGCACCGCGCGCTTTGGCGTGTTCGAGTTCTTCTATTACCAATACGCCACCGCCACCGGAAATCACAAAGCCGTCGCGGGTTTCGTCATACGGACGCGAGGCCGTGGCTGGCGTGTCATTATATTTGGAAGACAGTGCGCCCATCGCATCGAACATCACGGACATGGTCCAGTGCAGCTCTTCACCGCCGCCCGCGAAAACGATGTCTTGCTTGCCCAACTGAATCAATTCCATGGCATGGCCGATGCAGTGGGCGCTGGTAGCGCAGGCTGAACTGATGGAATAATTGACCCCTTTGATTTTGAAAGGTGTCGCCAGACAGGCGGTGTTGGTGCTGGACATGGCGCGCGTCACCATATAGGGACCGACTTTTTTCACGCCTTTGGAACGCAGGATATCGGCGGAATCGACTAAGTTGGACGTTGACGGCCCGCCGGAACCCATCACTAAACCGGTGCGGACATTGGAAATTTGCCTATCATCCAGGCCGGAATCGGCGATAGCTTGTTCCATCGCGAGGTAATTATAGGCCGCACCATCACCCATAAAGCGTTTCGCTTTACGATCTATCGCCTCATCCAGGTCAATGTTCACAGGGCCGTGCACGTGGCTACGGAACCCCATCTCTTCATAGACAGGCGCATGGACGATACCGGAGCGGCCCATTCTCAACGAATCGATCACTTCGTCCCGGTTATTGCCGATGCTGGAAACTATCCCCAAACCTGTTACAACGACGCGTTTCATGATGGATTCCTTAGAAATCTTGGGTGGACGTAAACAACCCGACTCGCAAATCGGTCGCTTCATAGATTTGTTTGCCGTCGACTTCCATGGTGGCGTCGGCAATGCCCATTACCAATTTACGTAAAATGACCCGTTTCAAGTCGATTTTGTAAGTGACTTTTTTGGCGGTTGGCAGTACTTGGCCGGTGAATTTAACCTCGCCGCAACCTAGAGCGCGACCTTTGCCGGGGCCACCCAGCCAGCATAAATAGAACCCCACCAACTGCCACATAGCGTCCAAACCGAGACAGCCGGGCATGACTGGATCGCCTTGAAAGTGGCAGTCGAAAAACCATAATTCGGGAGTAATATCCAACTCGGCGATGATTTCGCCTTTACCGTATTTACCTCCTTCATCGGAAATATGGACGATGCGGTCCATCATCAGCATGTTGGGAAGCGGGAGCTGCGCGTTGGCCGGACCGTACAATTCGCCTCGGCCCGACATTAATAATTCTTCGCGCGTGAAACTGTGCTGCTTCTCCATCTTGATGTTTACCTGGTTGCTGGGTTCAAAAACTGCGGCATTATCTAATAACCTGCTTAAAAAATCAGCTCAATTTTTTATCCGGGCATTACCTCGCGCAATAGCTCTTCAATCTTTAAGCTATTGCGTTGCAGGCGTTGCTGGTAAATCAGGCTGTACATTAATACGGATGCCACATAACCGCGAGTTTCTTTGTAAGGTATGGTTTCTATCCAAATATCGGCTGGCAGCTTTTGGCGTTCCGGCAGCCAGCGTTTAATTTTGTTAGCACCGGCATTATAGGCAGCAGTGGCTAATACTACGTGGCCGTTGAATTGCCGTAGGAGTTTTTTGAAATAAAACGCACCGTACTTTACGTTGAGTTCTGGTTTGAACAAGTTAGAGTCGTTTCCCCAACTTTCGCGCAGTTCACTGGCGATTTGGCGGCCCGTATTCGGCATGACTTGCATCAGTCCTTTGGCGCCAGCGGGCGAGTCGGCCAATTCGTCGAAGGCACTTTCCTGGCGGACTAAGCCCAGGATTAAGGCCGGATCCAGCTGCAGAGTGGTGGCGTTGTTTTGGATTTGTTCGACGTATGCCAAAGGAAAACGCAGATTCACATCGTCCCAATGGCTGGCTTTGGCTATCGTCGCAATCGCCAAGGCCGGACAATTGGCCTGTTGGGCCAGTTTAGCCGCGACGGGCAACAGATGACTGTCGAGTTTTGCTACGGCGTACCACCATTGGCGTTTGGCTTCTGGCATTCTGTCAATTGCCAGTAATTCAGAAAACACCAGAAAATCCGGTCGATTTTTTAGGCCATCTAAGTCCTCGCTGGATACCACCAAGGGTCTATCGACCAGTTCGATGGCTTGCATTAGCTTACCGGCTGCCAAAAAACCATAAAAACTCCGATTTTTCGCCAGTTGTTGAAATAGTGCTGAGGCTGCGGCACCTTGGCCGGTTTCCGCAAAGCCGCGAGCCTGCCAGTACTGCCATTTTTCGCGAGATTTTTCTTCATCATTTAAGCCGGCAATCGCGGTGGCCACATCTGCCCAGTTCTGGGTGTGCAATGCGGCCCTGACTCTCCATTCCCTCGCCGATTCGTCACGGCTCTCCAGCTGAGACAAGCGGTCGTAGGCGCGGCTGTCATGTTTTAAGGCCAACGCAACCGCTAGGCGCTTTTCGATAAACGCAGCGGTTAACGGCGCGATGGGGACTTGGATCTTAAGCCTATCCCAAGTCGCCAGTGCCGCGTCGACATCAGTCTCCAGCCAGCGATCGATTGCATGCGCCAGTAGTTCACCGGCTTGCTCGGTGTATTCTCGCCAGGCTGAACCCGTGTTAACGCTTTCTGGTTGCCGGTGTAGTTTTAGCCAGATGCTGGCCAAATTCGTTTCAGCACCGCTGAAAAGCCGGGTCAACTCGCTTGCTAGATTTTGATTGTCGCGGTTAAGCGCGGCTTGAAACCGCTGATTTATCAGATCTTTATTAAAATATGGCGATGCTTTATAAACATCGAACAAGGCATCGCAATTATTCGGTTGCGATTTGCCGCTTAGCCACAGCGAGCGAGCTTGATTGAACGCTTCCGCGCTTTGGCCGCTTTCCAACTGGGCTAAGCCGGCATAACATTGCAACTCGGGGTCGTCACTGCCTTGATAGTGACTTAACAACGTTTGCCATTGCTGCTTTTTACCCAAGTGCAACAACCATCGTTGCCGCAGTCCAGGCGCGTAGCGACTGGTGGCGTAGTCGACCAGAAATTGTTTAATGTCCTGATCGGCATCTAAATGATTTTTTAGCCATAGGTATTGCAGATAAGGATACAGCGGGTAGCCTTTCAAGGTAGATGACAACGAGAAATAGTCGGCATCGCGATTCTGATTTAGCGCTTGCTCGGCGCGCAAAAACCGCTGACGTTGCGCGGCTAGCGAGTTCTCATCCGCCCGGGCACTGTTGGGCAAAACGCAGGTCAGAGCGGCAAGCATTAAAAAACACGGAATAAGTTGCATATCAATTTCCACGATAGCCGAGACTAAACACCGTGCAAGAATTTTTTGCTAAGTGGGTCGGCCCATTATAATCGTTAAACTTAATCGAATTCGTTTCATTACCTTGAAAACATCAAACCGCACAGCGCAAGCCGAATATTCCTGGCAGTTCATATATCGCATCGCTCAACAGCATAAAAAGCAACTGATCAACGGCCATTTCGTCGCAATGCTGGCAACCGTCGCCAGCGTACCCGTTCCGTTATTGATGCCTTTGCTGGTGGATGAGGTCTTGCTTAACCATCCGGGCGTAGTGCTAAACACCCTTAACTCATGGTTGCCGGGCGAGTGGCAGCAACCTACTGTTTATATTGCCATTATTCTGTTGGTTAGTTTGGTGCTGCGCTTGTTTGCATTGCTACTTAACATTATGCAGACCCGGCAGTTTTCGGTTATCGCCAAAGATGTGATCTTTCGAATAAGGGAAAGCTTGGTAAAGCATTTGCAACATATATCGATGTCCGAATATGAAAGCCTGGGCAGCGGCACGGTCAGTTCGCATATGGTGACGGATTTGGACACGCTGGATAATTTTATCGGTACCACCATCAGCAAGTTGTTGGTGGCGGTGCTAACCGTATTCGGTACCGCGCTAATTTTGCTCTGGATGCACTGGCAATTGGGTTTGTTCATTATCTTTTTGAACCCGCTGGTAATTTATCTGGCCAGATCTGTGGGCTCCAGAGTGAAGGAACTCAAAGCCAATGAGAACAAAGCCTATGCATTATTCCAACAAGCCTTGAGTGAAACATTGGAAGCGATCCATCAAATTCGTGCCAGTAACCGTGAAGAGCACTATTGCCGTCAGTTAATATCGAGTGCGCTGGCGGTGAAAAATCACTCGACTATCTATGCTTGGAAAAGCGACGCGACCGTTCGCCTGAGTTTTTTGACGTTTTTGTTTGGCTTCGACATATTCCGCGCCACCGCGATGTTGATGGTGTTGTACTCCAATTTGAGCATAGGCGAGATGTTGGCGGTCTTCGGCTATCTCTGGTTCATGATGGCACCGGTGCAGGAGATACTCAGTATTCAACAATCTTTTTATGCTGCGAAAGCGGCTCTGAGCCGAGTAAATCAGCTGACCCGCTTGCAGCGCGAACCTTACTATCCGCACTTGCAAAATCCGTTTATCGGCCAAAAAACTGTGTCGGTGAGTGTTAAAAACCTGCATTTTAGTTACAACGACGAACCGGTCCTGAACGGTATTAACCTTAGCATTCCGGCAGGCGAAAAAATCGCGCTGGTCGGTGCCAGCGGCGGTGGTAAATCTACCTTGGCACAGACCTTGATTGGCTTGTATCCGCCGGGTAGCGGCATGATTTATTTCGACGGTGTACCGTTGGATCGGATAGGCTTGGATGTGGTGCGCGAACACGTGGCTACGGTATTGCAGCATCCGGCCTTGTTAAACGATACGATACGCGCCAACCTGACTTTGGGCCGGGAAATTGCTGATGCCGAGCTTTGGCAAGCGCTGGAAATTGCGCAAATGAAGCTCACCGTGGAGGAGCAGTCACAGGGGTTAGATACGGTAGTGGGGCGTCAAGGCATGCGTTTATCCGGCGGTCAACGGCAGCGACTGGCCATCGCCCGGATGATTGTTAGCCAGCCGTCGGTGGTGATTCTCGACGAGGCTACCTCGGCGCTGGATAGCGAAACCGAGTATAAACTGCATCAGGCCATGAGCGCGTTCTTGGCGGGTCGCACCACGATTATTATCGCCCACAGACTGAGTGCCGTGAAACAGGCCGATCATGTGTATGTCTTTGAGCAAGGTCAGATTTGCGAACAAGGCAAACACGACTCCCTGATTCAACAAAACGGCTTGTATGCCAAACTTTACGGTGATTACCAATAATGTCGGAATTATACGATTTACACAGTCATTCCACTGCCTCCGACGGCGCCTTATCGCCCACCGAGCTGGTAGTGCGCGCCCAACAACACGGGGTGACCGCGCTGGCCTTGACCGATCACGATACCACCGCCGGTTTAGAGGAGGCCAGGGGAGCAGCAGCACAAGTGGGTATACGCTTGATTCCCGGCATTGAATTGTCGGCCAGTTTTGAAAGCCATTGCCTGCATATCGTCGGTTTGAATATCGATCCGCTGCATCCGGTGTTGCTTGAGGGGATTGGCAAACAACAGCTTATTCGCGACCAACGGGCGCAAAAAATTGCGGAAAAATTAGCGAAGAAAGGTATAGCGGACGCCTATCCAATCTTGCGACAGATCGCTGGGAACGGCGAAATCACCCGCCTGCATTTTGCCGATTTTCTGGTTAATCAAGGCATAGTCGAAACCCAACAGGATGCCTTTGATCGTTATTTGAGCAAGGGCAAGCCGGCATATGTACCGACAGCCTGGGCTAGCCTGGCTGATTGTGTCGGCTGGATCAGGGGGGCTGGTGGTGTGGCGGTTTTGGCGCATCCACTCCGTTACAAACTCAGTACCAAATGGATCAACAAGGCTCTAATCGCTTTCAAAGCGGCGGGGGGGCAGGGCATAGAAGTGGTTACCGGGCGGGCCAGCAGCGACGATATTCGCTTAAGCTTTTTGCATGCCAGCAAACATCAATTGCATGCATCAATGGGCTCGGATTTCCATGCGCCGGGCAATCAATGGCTGGAATTGGGGCGTTTGGCGCCCTTGCCGGTCGGTGCAACGCCTATTTGGCAATTGTTTAATCGATAAGATTTTGGCCGTCAGCGGTAAACAGTTGGGCAAATTCGTCGGGAGGGAGCGGTTGATTCCAATAAAAGCCCTGAGCCTTGCGGCAACCCAGTAGAGTCAGTTGCTCGGCCTGTTCCTTGGTTTCTACGCCTTCGGCTAAGGTCAGCAGTCCCAGGGTATCGCCCAATTGCAGGATGGCTTTAACGATGGCGGTATCTTCCGTTTTGCCGGAGGTTAGATCCCGAACAAACGATTGATCGATTTTTAATTTATTAACCGCAAAGCGCTTTAAATAACTGAGTGAGGAGTAACCGGTTCCGAAATCGTCGATGGCAAAGCTGACGCCCAAATTGCGCAATTGGGCGATGGTGCTGATCACTTTATTGGTGTCGAACATCAGCACCGATTCGGTTAATTCCAACTCTAAATACTGCGGTTCCAAGCCGGATTCAGCTAGTGCGGTTTGCACCGATTCGAGCAGGTTGCCGCGTTTAAACTGTAAGGCCGAGATATTAACGGTAACCAGTAGTCTAATGCCTGCATCGTGCCAGGCCTTATTTTGCTTGCAGGCTTCGCGTAATACCCAGTCGCCTATCGGCACGATAGCGCCGTTGTCTTCGGCGATAGGGATGAACTTCGCCGGCGGAATCATCGGGCTGTTTTCCGGTTGCCAGCGCAATAAGGCTTCTGCGCCGACCACCCTGTTATTGTGTAAGGCGTATTGCGGTTGATAGTGCAACCGAAATTCGTTGCGCTGCAAGGCCATACGCAAGCCGTTCTCGATAGTCATCCGCTCGATCGATGCCAGATTCATATCGTTGGAAAAGAAGCGGAAGGTATTGCGACCTTCGTTTTTTGCCGAATACATCGCGGTGTCGGCTTTATTGAGTAAGCTATGAAAATTCATGCCGTCATTGGGATACAAGCTAACCCCTATGCTGAATGACGTGCAGAGCGTGACGCCTTCGATCAAAAACGGTTGGGTCAGTTGATCAAGAATTTTCAGGACGATTTGTTTGATCGCTTCAGTATCGGGAATGTCGGTGAGGATAATAATGAATTCATCGCCGCCCTGCCGGCAAACCGTGTCCACCTCCCGCACGCATTGCACCAGACGCTCGGCTATGCCCTGCAGTAAGCGGTCGCCGACGTCGTGCCCCATCGTATCGTTAATATTTTTAAAATGGTCCAAGTCGAGAAACAGCAAACCGACCAGTGAGTTGTTACGCACCGCATGTGCCATGGCTTGGTCGAAGCGGTCGCGCAACAAGGTGCGATTGGGTAGGTTGGTGAGCGGATCGTGCCGTGCTAGATACTCGATTTGTGCTTCGGCGGCCTTGCGCTCGGTAATGTCTGAAAAAATACCGATGTAATGGCTAATCACCCCATGGGTATTGTACATCGCGGAAATACCCAACCAAGCCGGATAAGATTCGCCATTCTTGCGCTTATCCCAAATCTCGCCTTGCCAGTAGCCGGTTTCCAGTAAGGCCTGCCAGATGCGTTGGTAGTGACCGAGTTCAAGATGATCCGCTTTGAGAATAGAGGGGGTTTGCCGCAGGACTTCCTCCGCTCTGTAGCCGGTGATGTTGGTGTAGGCTTGATTACTGGAAACGATGCGGGTGTCCGGATCGCACAAAAAAATGGCCTCGCCGCTATTTTCGAAGACCTTGGCCAGTAAATTCAGGCGTTCGGCTGCCGTTTTGCTGTCGGTGATGTCTGTGTGGGTGCCCAGCATTCGCGAGGGCTGATTATTAACGTCACGCTCGACGATACTGCCTATCGATAACACCCATTTCCAGCTGTCGTCGGCGCAGCGCTGCCGATATTCTTGCCGGTATTCATCCAGTTCGCCGGCTATGTAACGCTGGTAAGTATCGATAACTCGCTGCCGATCGTCCGGATGTAAGCGCATAGTCCAACTGCCGATAGTGGCGTCGAAACTGCTTGGGTCGTAGCCGAGCATGCTGGCGTATTCGGCGTTGGTAATCATATTTCCGGTTTGCGGATTCAGATCGTAAAAGCCTTGTTTGGCGGCCTGCATAGACAGTCGCAAGCGCTCTTCGCTATCGGCCAAGGCCTGTTGGGTGCTGCGCATTTCGGTGATGTCGTGGGCCAGACCGTTCACGGCAACCACGCGCCCTTGGTCGTCTAGCATCGGTGATTCGTTCAGGCTGAGGATACGCAGACTGCCATCTTTACAGCGTACTTCTACTTCGTAATTGGGCGGCTTGATACCGGTTAGGCATCGCTCGGTGTGAGTCTTGGCAAGCAAGTTGATCGGATTGTCGGTGGTTATATCGAAGCAGTCACGATGTAATTCATCGGGTTTGTAGCCTAGGATATGCTCTACCGAAGGACCGAGATAGGTAAAAACACGATCCCTGTCATGCGAATATAGAAAATACTCTCGACCAATGTTTTCCACCAGGTCGCGGAAGCGTTGTTCGCTTTCTATCAGTAAACTCTGTTGTTCTATCAGGCTTTGCGTGGTCAGGTGCGAACGCAACACATAGCTGATTCGATGCGGTAACAGCGGCCATTGAATGGGTTTGCCGATAAAATCTGTAGCGCCCAGTCGAAAGGCGTCTTCCACCGCTTGGACGTCTTCGATTGCCGTCATCATTACAATGGGTATGCTCTTGTCGCTTGCGGCGCGCATGCTTTTTAAACAGCTGAAGCCGTCCATCTCCGGCATCATGACGTCGAGTAATACCAGATCAGGCGCGGCGTTGAGATAGCGTTCGAGTCCGGCGCGACCGTTTTCAGCTTCGATAAGTTCGTAGTTGTCAGCTTGTAAGACCTGCTTGACGAGCAGGCGGATCATTGGATCGTCATCGACTACCAGAATTTGCGGCTTACTAGTCATATCAGATTGTACTGGCGAACAAGTATTTAGAATTAAACGTCCGCACGAACGCCGCAAAATCTTCGCTGGGCATGGGTTTGTTGTACAAAAACCCTTGGACAACCTCGCAACCGCTATTCAATAAAAAATTGGCCTGATCTTCATTTTCGACACCTTCCGCTACGACTTCTAGCGATAGCGCGTCGGCTAGTGCCAGTATTGCCGCAGTAATAGCCATATCGTCTTCGTTATGCGGTATATCGCGGATGAAGCTATGGTCTACTTTCAATTCGGAAATCGGCAGTTTCTTTAAATACGATAAGGAAGAGTAGCCGGTGCCGAAATCGTCGATACTGATTTTAACGCCTAAGGCTTGCAGTTCGCGGAGCGTGACTAACGCGTCATCGATGTGGTCCAGTAAAATCGTTTCGGTCAGTTCTAACTTCAAGTATTGCGGTTCCAAGCCAATTTCGGTCAACACTTCACGCACATGCTTGCCGAAGCCATATTGTCTAAACTGGTTGGCGGAGACGTTAACCGCCATGATCATGCCCTGACAAAGGCCGGATTGCTGCCAGTCCAACATTTGGCGACTAGCGTTTTCCAGCACCCAATTGCTGATTTGGGCGATCAAGCCGGAGTCTTCGGCAATCGGAATAAACTGGGAAGGACTTATCAAACCGAGTTCCGGATGTTGCCAACGAACCAAAGCTTCGCAGCCGACCACTTGCTGGCGACGGATATTGACTTTGGCTTGATAATAGAGCGCTAACTCGTTGCGTTCTACGGCGCGACGCAGGCTGTTTTCCATTGCCAGTTTGTGAAACGCGGCCACATTCAGCGACTGACTGAAAAACTGATAATTGTTATGGCCGTGTTCGCTGGCATGATTCATCGCAAACTCACCGTTTTTGATGAAGCTGTCTTCGTCTTGGCCGTCACCCGGATAGACGGCGATACCGATATTGATGCCCAGAAACAGCTCAGTGCTATCGACCGGAAACGCTTGCTGCATGGCCTGGAAAATGCGTTTAGCCACTTTAACGCTATCACGCGTGTCCTGAATGTGATTCAGCAAAACGGTGAATTCATTCCCGCCCAGACGGGAGACCGTCATGTCTGCCAAGTCGTAATCGGCGTTGATATGGATGTAGTCGCAATCCCGCACTTCGGCAAGTAACCTCTCCGCGAACAACTTCAACACCTGGTCGCCGATTTTAGGGCCGAGTGTCTCGTTAATGCGTTTGAAACGATCGATACTGATAAACAAAGTCGATATTACCGTGCCGTAGCGTGAGCAGTAAGACATTGCTTGCGCCAGTATTTCTTTAAACAGCGTCCGGTTTGGCAGGCCGGTTAGCGGGTCGTAGTAGGATAAAAACTTTACGCGTTCCTCAATGTCTCGGCGTTCGGTTATATCTTGTAGCGTGCCGTGGATATGGCTTACCAGCTCGTTATCGATCACCGGTTTGCCTTGGATATGAATCACGTGGTTAGTACCGTCGAAGCGCATCACCGGCAATTCCAAACGAAAACTGCATTGGTTTCTTATGCACAGATCGATAGCCTGTTGCAGTTTGCCGACTTCCGAGGATGGTACGGATTTGTATAAGTCGCGGCATTTATGTTCGAACGATGAGCGATTGGTGCCGAGTATATTGAATACTTCTTCCGACCATTGCATGTTGTCGTCGGCGACCGACCAATACCAGCTGCCGAGTTGTGCTATCTTTTGGGCTTGGCGCAGTTCGGCTTCACTTCTTGCCAATTCCGCCAAGGTTGCCACCGAGCGCAGCAAGTATCGTAAGCGATGCGGCAAAGTCGGCCAATTCAGCGGCTTTGGGATAAAGTCGGAGGCGCCTAACTGAAAGGCGCGATTCACCGATTCCAGGTCGTCCATACCGGTCAGCATTACCACGGGTAGAAGGGTGTTACCGGCCATGTTTTTCAGGGTTTGCAGACAGTCAAAGCCGTTGAGGTCCGGTAGCATAACGTCCAGCAAGACCAAGCTAGGTCGTTCGCTGGCGGCCAAAGCCAAGCCCTGTTTACCGTTGGCCGCACAAATCACATCAAACCCTTCCTTTTGCAAGATTTCTTGCAACATCAGACGCACCATATCATCGTCGTCTATTGCCAAAATCAGGCTGCGGGCTGGTAATTTTTCCATCATCAAGGTTTGAATTGCGAAAGTCGCTGGAGAATTTCTTTATATTCCGTTTGTAGACTTTCGGCAACCTGACTATCGAATTGCAAAGTGTTGTTGCGCGCTGCATTTTCCAACACGCGCGCCAGTTCCGCCAGGTTTAGCGCACCGATATTGGCAGCGGTCGATTTTAAACTATGGGCGGCATGCCGCACTGCCTCCTTATCGCGATTTCGCAAGCCGGTGCGCAGCGTGGCGATGTGTTGTTCGGTATTCGTGCGGAACAAGTTCAATACGTCCTCAACAAGCGCGTTGCCGCCAATCTCTCGTAAGGTGTTTAAAGACGCAGGATCTAGCGTGACATTGGTTGATTTAGTCTCAGAGAAAGCCGGCGTGACGGCACTAGCCGGCAACGAAACCACAAAAGTCTGAATTTTGTCTTGCAAGGTTTTTTGTAAAAACGGTTTGCTGAGATAGTCGTCCATCCCCGCCAACAAACAGCGTTCCCGGTCGCCTTCCATTGCGTTGGCGGTTAGGGCGATAATCGGCGTCCTAGGCAAATTGCGACTGCGTTCAAGGTCGCGGATATATTGGGTTGCGGTGTAACCGTCCATGGCCGGCATCATACAGTCCATCAGGATCAGATCGACCGGCTCGCGGCTGATTATCTCCAGTACTTCTCGACCATTATTCGCCAGTACTAGTGTGTAGCCGAGCTGGCGCAGCATGGCGCTGCAGACTTTCTGATTGACTGGATTGTCCTCAGCCAGCAGAATTTTTATCGTCGCAGACGACGCGACTGGTGCGCTGATCGGCTGCCGTTTTTGCGAAATGAGCTCAAGCAAGGCCTCTTTGAGAGTTTGCCGGTGTATCGGTTTGTCGAGATATAGATCGCAAGCGCTGCTGCGGATCGCGGCCAATACGCCCTCGTCGTTGCTGGAAGTAATTATGACGATGCGAATACCAGAGAAGCGCCAATCTATCCGAATTCGTTGGGTCAATTCGACACCGTTCATCCCCAGCATTTTCATGTCCAGCACGGCGATGTCGAAGAACAACCCCAAGCGCGCCGATTGATCGAGAATCTCCAGCGCATGGGCGCCGTTCTTGGCGATGCGCGTAGACATCCCGAAATGCGTCAAGTGATTTTCCAGGATTTTCGCGTTGGTAGGGTTGTCCTCTACCAGTAACACCTGTTTGCCTTGCAGATTGTTGCCAGGCAGCGGGGAGGGAAGGGCTTCATGGGCTTTGCGTAACGGGATGTGCAGTGTGAATACCGAACCCTTGTTAGCGCAGCTTTGCACCCGGATATTACCGCCCATCAATTCGCTTAGTTCCTTGCTGATGGCCAAGCCCAACCCGGTGCCGCCGTATTTACGGGTTGTGGAGCCGTCTGCCTGGCTGAAGGATTTGAATAAACGGGTTTGGATCTCTGGGGGAATGCCGATGCCCGTATCGCTGATACAAAACTCCAGGCACATACCTTCCGCAGGTTTACATCCGTCCGGACCGGCGACGTTGACCTGCATTTTCACCGAGCCGGCTTCCGTAAACTTGATGGCGTTGGATAACAAGTTGGTGAGTATTTGCCGCAAGCGATAGGGGTCGCCCCTGACATCGCGCGGCACGCGGTTCTCGACAGTGCAAACCAATTGGATGTTTTTGCTGCTGGCGCGTTCGAAGAACAAAGCGGCGAGTTGCTCGGTGAGATTGAGCAAATTAAAATCGATCTCTTCCAGCTCCAGCTTGCCGGCTTCAATTTTTGAATAGTCCAAAATGTCGTTTATCACCGTTAATAGCGAATCGGCGGAGCTGAACACGGTCTCCGCATATTGGCGTTGGGTGGTGTCCAGTTCTGTACCCAACAGCAATTCCGTCATGCCGAGCACACCATTCATGGGGGTGCGGATTTCGTGACTCATCGTTGCTAAAAATTGCGATTTGGCGATATTGGCGGCTTGGGCGTCGACTACCGCTTGACGCAGGTCTGCTGTGCGCAGATCGACCTCCTTTTCCAGGTTGCCCCGCTGATTTTCCAGTTCGGCGTCACGTTGCTGGACCCGCTCTATCATTTGATTGAAACTGTTTACCAATTGACCGATTTCATCCTTACCTTCGCCTTGGGCACGCACCATGTAGTTGTTGTCCATGGAGACCTGCTTGGCCAAGGACGACAAACGGATCAATGGTGCGGCAATCGATTCCGCCAAGCGTCGTCCGAAAAATACCGCCAGAATAAACGACACCACCATCACCAGAAAAATTTGGCCCAGGCTGATAATCACCGTGCGCCACATCGGCTTTAAATCGAGCTGCAAACGCAGGGTGCCGATCACGTCGCCGTTATCGTCGGGCAGGGGGTTCAAGATGACCAGGCTTAAGATGCGTACGCCCTGATTGAGTTGTTGCTGTTCGGCATCGCTCAGTGTGCTGGGGAAACTGTCCGCTGGGGCTTTGGCGGGATAATGCGCGAATATCTCGCCATTATTTTTATACAGTTGCGCCGAGATGATTTCCGATTTGCCGCGTAATGTCGCGAGAATGTCGGTGCCGGTTTTGGTGTCGCCAAACAGCAGTGCGGCGTTAGCATTGAAGCCGATCATTTTGCCGAGCGAACCTACCTCGGTTGACAGCTCTCGCCGCTCCTGCCAGATATGCGTCATGCTGGTAATCAATAAAGTAAACAGCAAGGCCAAAGCCAAGGTGAGGGCTTGCAAGCGTTGCAGCTTGTAAGTCATCGGCAGATTGGCGAGTTTGTCGCGAATCATGGGCGGCGGGATGATGTCATGCGTATGCTGGGGCTATTTGTCGGCCAAAATGCTTTTAGCCAGCTTCAGTAACTGGGCGCTGATCCGTGTATTGCCGGCGTTTGCGGTTTCTAAATTAATTTCGAAACTCAGCCGATTGCCGTCCTGAATCAAACCTATTGTACCGCCTTGGTTGATAAATCCGGCTTTGTCGCTGACGGTGACTATCGGCGTGCCTTTTAAGTCACGTGCATAATCACCTGGACTATCGGCGGCATCGACAAAGATTAAATGGCAAGATTTTAGATCTTTGGCGGCTATATTGCGGACAATATCCAAGGGTTTGCCGTTCACGGTTTTGCCTTCCAGCATTAGCAAGTGCTCGCCGAAATCGGTGTGGCTGGTCAGGCACAAGGTGTAACGGTTTTGCGCGGTTGCCGAATTGGGCCATTCGATAAACTTAAAGAAATTGTATAAAAACGCTACTTTCACCGCTGCTTCGCTGGCGGCTTCGGCATAGCACAGATGGCTGCTAGACAGCAACAATAGCAATAGCGTTTTACGCAACATCGAAATAGGGGCGGCGAACGCGGATGTCTGCTTCTCTGAGATAGGCAAGTTACCCCAGCCGCGATTTCGGCATGATGAGTCTAGTCTCGCGTTGCTTTGTTGCGAGAATCGGCTCATGTCTTGCACCTGTTATTTGCTTTATGCATAGTGTAGGTGCCGCCTAAAAGTCCCAGCGCAAGGTGCCGTATACCTCGCGTTGAACCGCTGTTGCGGTTGAAAACATATCCGAGCCGTATTCGAAATGACTGCTGTTCAGCAAATTCCGACCCACTAGTGCGAATTCGACGCCTGAGCCCAGGTCCCATGCCAAGCGTCCATCCAGCTCCTGATAAGCTCGCGACTGCGAGCCGTTCGAGCCTGTCGTGTCTGAATAGCGCCAGTTCAGATCCAGCTTGAGTTGTGGGGTGAATTGATACATCGACCAGAGCATGGCTTGATGGGCCGGGTAGCTGTCGCCGGATATCAGTGTGGTGTTGGCTGGTGCCATCCGGGATAGGCGAAAGCGCTCTTCTTCATGGCTATAGGTGGCGCGCAGTTTCCAATTTTCGCTGGCTTGCCAATCGACGCTGATTTCGCCGCCGAAGACTTGTACATGCCCATAGTTATTGTAATCCAGCGTTTGTAGGATATAACCAGCGAAGGGTTGTCTGTTGGGCGTCAAGCTAGCGTAATCGTCGTAGCTGTAATGATACAAAGCCAGATCAGCACTCAGTTGGCGACCGATTTGACCGCGCCAGCCCAATTCGAAGCCAAGCATTTTTTCGGCGGTCATGTTGGGATTGCCGGTCAGACTGCTATGCACTGGCACGGAGTTGCCGCGGATGGCGTAAGGACGGGTCTCCAAGCTGTAAGAAATATTTTGTTCGACCCAATTGGGGGTGCGCACCGAGCGGGATACCGAACCCCAAAATGAATGGTTTTCGTCGGGAGTCCAAAGCAAGCGCGCGTTTGGCTGCACTTCAAATTGGGTGACCGGGTTATGCTCCAGCTTGCTACCCAAGGTCAAATGCCAACGATCCGGAACCAAGGTAATATCGTCCTGCGCAAACAGGCTGTAGATACGGTCGGTCCGATTATTTGAACTCATCGAGATTTGCGTGCTGTCCTCAAAATTATTCAGATTGAAACGGATGCCGCTCCCCCAAACGAACATGTGGCTATCGTTGAGTTTGTAATTGTGCTGAAAATCGACATCGATATTGTCGATTTGATATTCGGAATTCAGATAGGGCGATTTCCGGCTATGTCTGTCCCAGTACATGCGCAACACGGTATTGGAGTCCGTGCTTTGATGCTGTTCCCAGCGACCTTGAATATAGTGGCCGGAGAACAATTGATCGGTGGGTAATGCACGTGAGTAGGGTGGGGCTAACACTGGTGTGCGCTGTGAGCTTAGGTAGGGAAAATGCTGCAGTGCCCCATTGCTCTCGCCCAGAAAAGCATCGCCTTGCAGGCTCAACTTATTGGTAAAGTCGATGGCTTTGTCGTATCGAAAACCGATCTTGCTCATCTCGCCTTCATCGCCGGCGCTATCGCTGGCGCCCTGAGTTTTCGAGTCGCTGTAGTTAGAGTGGCGACCATAAACTTTGAGGTAGGCATCGCCGTCCAAAGCCGTTCCATAGCGCAGACCACCTCCATAGCGTTGGGTACCAACATGACTGGATACCAAACCGCCTTGGGTGTCTTTGGCCGATTTAGTGATGATATTGATAACGCCGTTAACCGCGTTGGCGCCCCACAAGCTGGCGCCGGGGCCGCGAATGACTTCAATACGCTCGATGTCTTCCATCATCACATCTTGCTGATCCCACCAAACCCCGGAAAACAGCGGGTTATAAACGCTGCGACCGTCTACTAACACCAGCAGTTTATTGACAAATTGGCTGCTAAAGCCGCGCATCGATACGGCCCATTTATTGCCGTCTACTTTGGCGACATGCATGCCCGGTACGACGCGCAGCGCTTCGGGGATGGTGGTAGCGCCGGTGCGGCGGATTTCGTCGTTGCTCAGTACGAACAGGGCGGCGGGAACGTGTTTGATATCGGTGGGTACTTTCATCACCGAGGTTACATCGAGATTCATCAATTGCTCGACGCTAAGGCTGGTCAAATCGGGTAGATTGTCGCGTTCCGGCTCTTGATTAGCGGCTTGTGTTTTACTCTGTCCCAAGCACAAAAGCGCTCCTAGGCAAATAGCCCAAGATTTCGGATGATAAAACGCCTTTTTCATATGATCGGCCCTTTTAAAACGTCAACTGTAGTTTCAAGCGATATTCCCTGCCATTCATCTTCAGCAGCTCAAATCGGTCGCTATTGATCAGCATTTCATAATGGCTGTCGAACAAGTTATAGACACCGAGAGAGACATCCAGACCAGGCATCAAGCGATCTGTACTCAAATTTAGATTAACCAGATTGTAGGCATCCGCTTCGCCGCCCTGAAATGTCTTGCGGTCACCAATGTATATATTCTCTATGCCGAGCCGGGCAAAGTCGTCAAACAAGGGCTCAGCATAGTGTAATTTGAAAATATTTTGCGGCGAACCGTAAGCCCAAATACCCTGTTTGGCTTCGTTGGTAAACAGACTGTAGGTGTAGGATGCCTTAAACATTCTACCGCTGTTCCAGCGTTTTTCCGCTTCCCATTCCGCACCGTAAGCTCGGTATTTCCCCACGTTATCCAGCAAGCCCGTGTCGGGATGGGGCTTTAACAATTGGGTGATGTCGTTGTAAAACAGGGAAACCAGCAGTTTAAGGCCGGCGTTGGAATGCCATTCGGCAACGGCCTCATAACTTTTGATTTGCTCTTCCCGCAGTTCGGGACTTACGCCAAAATAGTAATTGTTGTAGTCCAGGTTCCAGGCATGGGGTGCGCGAAATGTTGAGCTATATAACAGCTTGAAGGTAGTGCTCTCCAGCGGGTTCCAGATCAAGCCGAGACGTGGATTAAGTTGCAGACGTTTTAGCATATGGGTTTGATCCAGACGCAGTCCTGCGCTGAAAACCAGATCGTCTAACAACTGAATGTCATCTTGGGTGTAGAGTTGGATGCGGTGACCGCTGAGATCGCTATCTTGGTAAACTTGATAAGGCTCGGTAACATAGCCGAATTGGCGCTGGGTTTGGTCATATTGATACTCCATACCCACAAGCAGTCGGTGTCCGTCGAATACGTTAGTAGTCAACTGCGCCTCGCCGCCCCACCAACGGCCAGCAGATTGATCATGATAGACGTAGTTACCGGCATCATTGAAGGGGTCATCGGCGCTGTAATCGTAGCCTTGATAAAACCCCTTAGCCAAAAAAGAGGTTTTCGCGCTGAGCGCTTTTTCGTATCTCAGGTTGCTGAAAAACTGTCGATCATAGGTGTGAGCGCTAGGGTCATTAAAAACAGAACCGTAAGCCGCGGTAGGCACCCGTTTATAGCGATCTACAAAGCCGCCGCTAAGCGTGAATTCTTCGAACTGCATCCGCCCGAATAAACGATCAGCGCGTTCGGTATCCATGTTGTGGGCGATGCCATTGTTGGTGCTTGGGTCGTCGAAAGCCGGGAAATAGAGATTGTCCACGCCCTTGGTATCGAAATGGGACGCCGAAATCAGTACGTCGGCCCCGTTATCGAACTGCTTGCCATAACTAACGCGGCCTCTGTAGGTATCGAAGCTAGCGACTTCGCCGACAACTTGCGCCCCATTTAGCGCTTTGCCTTTTTTGGTAACCACGTTAATCAAACCCAAGAAGGCGTTGGCGCCGTAAATGGTTGAGCCGGAGCCTGGCATAAATTCGATGCGTTCCACCAGATCCATGTCCAGCATGAACTCTTGGCCGATATTGGCAGCATCAAAGATATTTTCGTTCATGCGTTGGCCGTCGATCATGAACAGAACCCGGGAATTGTAATCCCCCGATTGTATGAAGCCGCGCACCCCAACAAAGCTATAGTTGCGATCATTGCTGGTAAATAGGCCGCGCATGCTATTCAGTGCCTCTGCTAGCGTGCGCCAGCCGAAGGTGCGGATGTCGTTTGCGGTTAAAATAGAAACCGAACTGGGAGCTTGACTGGTCTTTTGCCCCAGCCGGGAGGCGCTGATGATTTCGACATTCAGCAATTGTTCGATAGACAGATTGGTTAAATCCGCGGGTGCGTCATTCCCCGCCTGCGCCGTAGCTAATGGTGTCAGCAAAACACCCAAGGCGATTAGCGCGCGCATTTAGTGTCTTGTTGGTTTAATGAGTGTGGCATTGGTAATGGTAAGACTCGGTTAACACGCGCGAATAGCAATTCATACGAGCAAAGGTAGCCGGGATTTTACAATAGAATACCGTTGCTCAAATTGCAGATATTCCAAATCCGAGGATTTTTGTTGCTGATACTGATGATATGTTCGCAAATAGTCAGCGATTCCTTGCTGAATTGCTAGGTTTAAGCGCCAGATTCATTTAGGGCTGAATGCCTCATTTGCGCTGCCAGCTCTAAAGTCAATAAGTCCCTGCAAATCCTCCACCAAATCCAGCAGCAAAAGTCGAATCCCGACTCCAACGCCGGCAAAGTCAGGCATGAACATGACCGCACATACCGATTTTGGCAGGAAGACATAGATACCGAAGAAGTTCTCAACGAGACGATGATGCGGGGAAAGCTCGACAACCTCCAAGCCGATTAGGCAAGGAACGGCTATATGAAATAGCACCATTGGCGATATGCTGCGATTACAGTATTTGGCGTGACGGATCGGGATTCGTTATTAATGTCTGCTCGGTATCTGAAGTAAGGCAAGCCAGGGTATGGCAAGGCAAGGGCAACAAACGCTCATAGTCTGATCAATAGTCTTTAGGCAAGCGGCTAGCCAACCCAATGAATCATAATCTCCGGCAGAATTTCCACCAAGGCCACAAATTTTGCGATCACGTTGATTCAATTTAGTGGTACACGTTTTCAAACATCCAGTTCGATGATCCTCGCTTTGATTGCTGCGTTCTCAATGAGCAGTTCGGCGACGGTTACCGGTAATTTAAAGCGGCGCGAACCGGCACTGCCGGGGTTCAGGTACAGCACGTTATTACGTTCTTGAATCGATGGTTTATGCGAATGGCCGGAAATTACAACGCGGATTCCGGCCACGACCGGATCGATGGGCAACTCGACCAGATCATGGATCAGATAAATTGCAACTTGTCCTACCGTGATGCTGGCGCTGACCGGCAACTCCTCGGCCCAAGCACCTTTATCGTTGTTACCGCGCACCGCGGTGACCGGCGCCAACTCGTTCAGCCGCTGCAACACCTCGGGCTTGCCGACGTCGCCGGCGTGGATAATCCGCTCGCAGCCTTGCAACGCCGCCAGCACCTCAGGGCGAAGCAAGCCGTGGGTGTCGGAGATGATGGCGAGGCGGTGGGACATTGTGGGAAAGAGAACCTCTTTATACGCGGTTTAAGGGCGATTAAATCACCGTGCAAGGTCAATTGGGTAGATTTCTTGCTTTATTTATCCGACAGTTGTCAGCCAATTGCACGCCTAATCAGTGGCCATCGAATTGAGCTTCTGTAGCCTCGATGCAGCGCTAGCGAAATCGAGGGGTTGGGCCTCCGAATCCTCGATTACATCGAGGCTACTTGCTACCCTGTTTGGCTACTGCTCGCTTGACTCCAGGAGTTGTTCCACCTGGTCGAGAAATGTAGCCAGCTCAGCCTGTTTGCCAGCGCCCCCAGAATACCATGCGTCCAATTGCCTGACCATCGCTACCTCTTGGGCATCCCGCGACAACCGCGCCAATTCGCTGTTATTCTTGTCGCGCTGGTGCAGGTAGTATTCGGCCCATTTGCTAAAAGCCAGTATCCACAGCGAGATCGTGAGAGCACCTTCCCAACGAGTCCAGTTAGAAGTACTGGCAAGAGGCTGTAGCAAAATCTGCCGTTGTTTCTTCAAGATCGCCTGCATCGACTTTAAGCTGACCTTCTGCTGCTCGTGGTTGCTATACGCAAAAAGGAAGGCGGCTATGTTGGTCATCTGGCCTTCGCGCGCTCGGTTAAACAAAATAGGTAGATCCTTCTGTTGTGGTTCCAGAATGCCAATTAGCTCCTGAACCCAGATTTCATAGACATCATCAGTATTGACGCGGTTGTTCTGTAATAAGGGATATACCACATCCTGGAATAGCCAAGGCTCGGCCCAGGCAAGTTGTTGCATATGCCCGCGCATGGAGTCGACCAGGCATTTTAGTTCATCTGCTAGGACGTTCTCCGGCAGAGTGGCGTGCAGCGTATGGACTAAACCTTTGTAGATTTCAGCCTTCTTGTCATTCTTTGCCGCATGATGAACCATCCAGCCCAGAGTTCTTATCCGTTCCGGGTAGGTAAAGACAGCGATCAAATCAAACACTGTGTCGAGCCCTCCCGGCTTTTCCAGCTCCATTTCAATCGCATTCAGTCCCATCCATTGCAGTAGTCCATTGCTACTGCGAACGAGAAGGTTTCGTTGCGGCTCGCTGATGTCGAACTGCATCGATAGCGAAATTTCGCTGACGATCTGGCTTAACAGGGACAATCGCATGGCGTCCGAACCTTGCGACTCCATGGGAACGTTGGCCATTTGGGCTTCGGCGACTGCCAACAGAGCGTCTGGAGCATACCTCCACAGAAATTTTATGGCGAAGTACTCAGGCCAGGTTAAGGCTGTGTATTTTGTTGGGTGGAAAAAGTGATGTGGGTGATAGGAGCTATGTAGCAAGATCGTAAGTGATTCCCTAAAGAATCTGGCATCTATTATGGCCAATTCCTTATTTACCTCGTCAAGTGCGCGGTTGAACGATGCTTTAAGGAACTGTGCTAGGAATTCCAGAAATTTAAGTTCGGATTCGAGCTCAGGAAAGCAATAGTCTCCAAAGCGTGAATGTGAAAGCATATCGCCGAGTACTTGCCAAGTTATCGTGAAGTCCTCTATGTCATCTGTCTGCTGATCTAGGCAACTTCGCAGCCCCGAGGTTTCGGGCAATGTGAGTGAACTATCCGTGAGCAAACCTAACAACGCCATCCTCTCCTTCAACAAATCGCCACTCAAGCCTCGTAGCGACAACTCGCCAGTCCACGCGCTTAATACCTCACCTGCTTGGGTCTTCTCGAAGAAACGTAGTGGTTCGTAGCGTGGCCGAGCAGTAGGTGACGCTGTGGAGTCGAATAAAAGTTGCATGTTGGGATTCGTGGTCTCGCCACCAAGTTGCAAAGCCTGTGTTGCTTCTGCCAACAATTCGGATTTGTATTTCTCGACTTTCAGTAGGACATCGGAAGGAATCGGGGTAACCAATAAGGGGTAATTTTCGGCGGCTTTCTGAAACGAGTTGGATAGATGGAAACCTGCGACCGGCAAGCTATCTTGTCCCATGATCAGGATATAGCGATCATGGAGTCGACCTTCCTTTAACCCGTAAATGCGCAATTTCACTCGTTTCGTTTGTTGGCTGTTTTGCTCGCAGTTTGCCAGTAAGTTGTTAATTCCATCCCGAGCAGTATTGTCTGATTTCCGCCGCATGGGTTTATCTTCCCTGGTTGGTTTAGGCAAGGATCTGAAGACGATATAGTCGGCCTTCTCTGACGCACAGATAAACAACAGACCCAAGCCGACATCCTCGAAATAGGGATCGAAAATGATCATCTGATTCTGCTGATATTTGGTCAGCAGCGCCCTGAACCACTCTACAAATTGCAGCCGTCCCTCGCCGTCGCTTTGCCCCCAGCGAAGAAAAAACCGACACTCCGATTTCGGCGGATGGAGTCGCGCAAAAAGGGATGCGAGATCGCGGTTGGCTGGAGCCCAAGGATCGTTACGCCTGCCGATAAGGTTGCTATATCCGAGATTACCGTGATTGATCGTTAAAGCCGCCTTTACCCGTGCAGGATCGCGCGACTGCGTGGTTTTTTCCAGCCAGTCAAACTTAACCGGACTAGCCCCATGGCCTACCACATGCCCCTGAGAGTGGATTTCTCGAAAATAATATACGCGCCACCGGCAACACAGGGTGCCTGTACGGGAATTATCACCACGGAAACCGAATATCTCTAACTCGGTGCTGTCGGCGATCGCCTGCAGTGATTCGTCCAGCTCGAATTTGCAGTCAAACATGTTTTCCGCATCAGGGTCCGCTTTAGCGATGCTTGAGTAGACGACTTGGCTATCGTTTGTGATGCACAGGCGGAACTGGAAACTGCTGAAATAAGGCAACTGCATCGGATTAAATCGAACAATTAGGGCGAACGAGTCATCGGCCCAGTTCACGTTCAATAAGGGCCGTTCCAGGTCGTCCAGCGCAGGAAATACCAGCAGCTCGATGTCGCCAAATCGGGCAGCATCGACACCACCGAACTCCAAACCTGTATCCTCATTGAGGTGCTTGACCACCAACTCAGTTAAGTCCACGTCGTAGTCTTGGCCTAGGCGGAAAAGAGTCCCCTTATTGGCCTGGGTGATTGAAGCGCTAAAAGCCCCAGCTCCGCCATGCGGACTGGACGGTGCTTGCCGGTCATGTGCGTCGCGGTTAAAAAGATAGGCAACGGGCCGGTAAACTAGGTCATCGGTAGAAAGTGCAGTGTTTCCGAACAACTTTTTTAACTTGCTTGAGAGTCTGAGCGTCAGTTTTTCGCTGATTTCCGATATGGTCTGTCCGGCGCTCAATTGCCTTAGAAGTTCCTCGCAGTAGACACTTTTGATATAAAGATTAAGGCGGGTAATCTTAGCTTTGGCTTGCGCCAAGGGATGAAATTTATCGTTGTCACTGAAGGACCATTCTTCATTAGAATAGCTGTAAGGAAGTAGGCGACCGTAGACGATACGATTTTCAAGCGACTGTTTGGATTTGATTTGCAAAACCCACAGTTGTAGTGCGCAGTTGTGATCATCTGTAGAAAACAACCGCGTTAGCCGGCCATCGTTGAGCAAGTCATCTAGAACAGGAACCATCGGCTTATTATGAGTAACTTTTTGCATTCTATTGTTGATACCTACTCAGGAATGGCTCACTTTTTTGAAGATATACCAACGTTAGGTCCTGTTGACAATTCAGCCATTCTAAATAAAAACTGACCGGCAGCTCAGGGTCGGACACTGCGGAAGAAAAAATCCAATTGTTAGCGATTGCTCTGGGAGTGCCGGAAACCGTCTATCGGCTTACTTATTCCCTTTGTGGCAGTCTGGCCCACATTCATCCAGTTCCCCCTGCCAAATCTCCATCCACTCTTCCAAAATCGCATACTGCCTTTTGGTGACAATGGCTTGCACGATGCCGTCGTTGAGGTCCAGGTAGTCGTGCACCAGCACATTGCGGAAGCCGAGGATTTTCATCAACTCGGCATGCTGATCGACCGGCAAATCGCCGTGGCTTTTCAATTCGTCCAACGCTTCCCGCGACTGGCTGACCGTCAGTTGGTATTTTTGCGCCACGAAATAACGCGCCATGCCGATGAAGGCTTCTATATAGACTTGTAGTGCGCGCTGTATCGCCAGCAGGTCGCGCTCGGTCCAGGTGTTGATATTTTCCTGGCTGTACTCGTCCAAAATACGTAGCATTTTGCGGCGATGGCGCATCAGCGCCTGTTCATAGGCAATATCTCTCATAATCCTTTTCCCATTTCGACCAGATGCTTTGCTCGACGCGTCTAACGTGCGGTACATTGCGGTCGTACCATTTGACAGCCGACTGTAAGATGCCGACTTGCAGCAAGGCCGGCGCGGTTTCCAGATCGACGATGCTGATTTGATTGTAGCGCTTTAACTCGCGTTCGACTTCGGCTTCCAGCATTTGCGGACGCACCGCGCGTTCCAGCGGATCGGTCTCATAATCACTGAAAATCACCGCAATGTCCCAATCGCTATCGGGTCGGGCGGTATTTTTGGCTCTGGAGCCGTACAGATAAATCGCATCGACTGCGGCATTAGCCAGAATAGCTTTGGTTAATTCCGCTTGTAGCTCGTTCATGGTTTCAGTTGTAACTCACGCGAAAAACCGTTGCAAATATTTCCCAGTATGCGACTTCTTGTGCTTGGCAATCTGTTTGGGTGTACCTTCTGCCACCAACATGCCGCCGCCGCTGCCGCCTTCCGGTCCCATGTCCACAATCCAGTCAGCCGTTTTAATCACGTCCAGATTGTGCTCAATGATGATCACGGTGTTGCCGTGGTCGCGGAGGGTATGCAAAACGGTTAGCAATTGCTTGATGTCGTGGAAGTGCAGGCCGGTGGTCGGTTCGTCGAGGATGTACAAGGTGGTGCCGGTGTCGCGTTTGGATAGTTCTTTCGCCAGCTTGACGCGTTGGGCTTCGCCGCCGGATAGCGTCACGGCGTTCTGGCCTAGCGTGATGTAACTCAAACCCACGTCGATCAGGGTTTGCAGTTTGCGGGCCAGACTGGGTATCGCGGAGAAGAATTGAGTGGCGTCTTCCACGGTCATTTCCAACACTTCATGGATGGTCTTGCCTTTGTAGCGGACTTCCAGGGTTTCCCGGTTGTAGCGCTTGCCGTGGCAGATGTCGCAGGGCACGAAGATGTCTGGCAGAAAATGCATTTCCACCTTGATCACGCCGTCACCGGCGCAGGCTTCACAGCGCCCACCTTTGACGTTGAAGCTGAAACGGCCCGGCGTGTAGCCGCGCGAGCGGGCTTCCGGTGTTGCAGAAAATAACTCACGCACCGGGGTGAAAATGCCGGTGTAGGTGGCCGGGTTAGAGCGTGGGGTGCGACCGATGGGGCTTTGGTCGATGTCCACCACTTTGTCGAATTGTTCCAGGCCTTCAATGGCTTCGCAGGGTGCCGGGATGCAGCTGGCGCCGTTGATCAACCGGGCGGCGTGGGTATATAAAGTATCGTTGATCAGCGTCGATTTGCCCGAACCCGAGACGCCGGTGACGCAAGTCATCAAACCTACCGGAAAGCTGACGTCGACGTTTTGCAGATTGTTGCCGCTGGCTTTGTGGATAGTCACTTGCTTGCTCGGGTCGCGCGGCGTGGTTTTTTTGGGAATGTCGATGTTTAAGCCGCCGGACAAATATTGGCCGGTCAAGGAGTTGGGATCGGCCAGAATATGCGCCGGCGTACCTTGCGAAACAATTTGCCCGCCGTGCACGCCGGCGCCGGGACCGATGTCCACCACATGGTCGGCGGCACGGATCGCGTCTTCGTCGTGTTCGACCACGATCACGGTGTTACCCAAATCGCGCAGTCGATAAAGCGTGTTTAACAAGCGTTCGTTATCGCGTTGATGTAAACCTATCGACGGCTCGTCGAGCACGTACATGACACCAACCAGGCCAGCACCAATCTGGCTGGCCAGGCGGATACGCTGTGCTTCGCCGCCGGACAGGGTGTCGGCGCTGCGATCCAGGGTAAGATAATCCAAACCGACGTTGACTAAAAACTCCAGGCGTTCCTGAATTTCCTTGTTGATCTTGGCGGCGATCTCACCACGGTGGCCCGGAATATTCAGCCCTTGAAAAAAGCCCAAGGTTTGTTTAATCGGCAAGCGGGTGACGTGATGTAACGGTTGTTCTGCGACAAACACATTTCGCGCGCCCAGGTTTAATCGGGCACCGTCGCACACCGCGCAGGTTTGTTGTGCCAGGTATTTGGATAACTCGTCGCGGACCATTTGCGAGTCGCTTTCATGGTAGCGGCGCTGCATGTTGGGGATAATGCCTTCAAAGGAGTGCCGGCTGGCTTTGGGTTTGCCGTTGCCCATCTGGAAGGTAAAACTAATTTTTTCCTCGCCGCTGCCATACAGAATCGCCGCCTGAATCTCTTTTGAAATATGGGAAAACGGTGCTTCCGGATCAAAGTTGTAATGCGCGGCCAAGGCGCAGATGATTTGGTAGTAATAGGCGTTACGCCGATCCCAACCGCGCACCGCGCCGCCGGCTAGGCTGATGTCCGGGTTATGCACCACCAGTTGCGGATCGAAATGCTGGCGCACGCCCAGGCCATCGCAACTGGGGCAAGCGCCTTTCGGGTTGTTGAAGGAAAAGATCCGTGGTTCCAGTTCGCTCAGGCTATAGCCGCAATGCGGGCAGGCGTAACGTTCGGAGAACAACAGCTGTTGATTGCTTTCCATTGAGCAAGCAATTGCCAGGCCTTCGGATAAGCGCAAGGCAGTTTCAAAGGATTCCGCCAGCCTAAGTGCTATGTCATCGCGAATCTTGAAACGGTCGACGATCACTTCGATGGTGTGTTTTTTCTTTAAATCCAGGGCAGGGGGCTCGTCTAGTTCGTAGACTTCGCCATCGATGCGGGCGCGCAAAAAACCCTGGGCCTTCAAGTCCTCCAGCAGCAGCACATGCTCTCCCTTGCGGTCGTTGATGACCGGCGCCAACAGCATCCAGCGCTCGCCTTCCGGCTGCGCTAATACTTGGTCGACCATCTGGCTGACGGTCTGTGCTTCCAGCGATACAGCATGCTCGGGGCAGCGCGGAATCCCGACCCGCGCGTACAACAAACGCAAATAATCGTAGATCTCGGTGATGGTCCCGACCGTGGAGCGCGGATTGTGCGAGGTGGATTTTTGTTCGATGGAAATCGCCGGCGACAAGCCTTCGATATGATCGACATCCGGCTTCTCCATCATCGACAAAAATTGCCGGGCGTAAGCGGACAGCGATTCGACGTAGCGGCGCTGGCCTTCGGCGTATATGGTGTCAAAAGCCAGTGAGGATTTGCCGGAACCGGACAGGCCGGTGATGACGATCAACTTGTCGCGCGGCAAGTCCAGATCAATGTTTTTCAGATTATGAGTGCGGGCGCCGCGTATGCTGATGGTGTCCACTGTTGTGCATTCCTGGGATTTTTAACAACTGGCTACTATACGGGGAATCGTTTGCGTTGAGCAAAGTGGATTTGATTTGGGTTAGCAGGGCTGGCGCTAATTTACTTTTCCAACATGGCGAGGAAGAACAAGTCAGTGTGCGTTAAGTAAATCTACAAAGGCATCTGCCGTTAACGGCTTGCTGAAAAAGTAACCTTGCAGTTCGTCGCAACCCATATCGTGTAATAGTTGCCGTTGATAAGCGGTTTCTACCCCTTCTGCCACCACTTTTAGGCTAAGACTGTGGCCCAGGGCAATAATGGCCTTGAGAATGGCGACGTTGGTCGGCTCTGTTTCTAAGTTGCCGACAAAGACTTTGTCGATCTTCAGTCGGTCGACTGGAAAGTCTTTTAGGTAAGCCATACTCGAATACCCGGTGCCAAAATCGTCTATGGCTAGTTTAACGCCCAAGGCTTTCAGATCGTGTAGGGTTTGAATAAAGTGCCGAGTGTCATGGACCAGGCTGCTTTCGGTGATTTCCAATTCCAGGCATTGCGGGTCTATGCCGGTGATTTGTAGGACCGACTTAACCGTGTAGACCAAGTCCAGTTGCCGGAACTGTCTGGGGGAAACATTGACCGCAACCGGAAACGTCAGGCCGGTCAATTGCTGGAACTCGCAGGCTTTTTTGCAAGCATTAGTTAAAACCCAGCGACCTATTTCTTCGATTTGGCCGGTTTCTTCGGCCACCGGGATAAAGCTCAGTGGCGAGATTAAAGGCTCGCCGGGCGCTTGCCAACGGATCAAGGCCTCTGCGCCACAGATAGAGCCGGTCGCCAGATCGATTTTCGGTTGGTAGTGCAATAAAAACTCTTCATTTTCTATCGCGTGTCGCAGGCGGTATTCAATTGTCATGCGGGTGGTTAAGGCTTGATTCAGCTCCCGCGTATAAAACTGATAGTTATTGCGACCCAATTGCTTGGCTTTATACATGGCGGAGTCGGCATGCTTGAGCAGGGTATTGGGGTCGTTGCCGTCATCCGGATAGATGCCGATTCCGATACTGCAGGACACCACAAAATCGCGACCATCGACCACACAGGGCGTTACCACTGCAGCCAGGATGCGTTGCATGGTGTGGGTAAGGTCGTCGATTTTTTGCACGTTGGTCAGTAACAATACAAACTCGTCACCGCCCAGACGCACTACCGTATCGGATTCTCGCAGACAATCGCCTAAACGCTTGGCCATTGTAATCAACAACTGGTCGCCGACGTGATGGCCCATGCTGTCGTTGATCAGTTTGAATTGATCGAGATCGACAAATGCTACCGCTAACATGCTGGCGTAACGGTCGCAAAAATGCATGCACTGCTGCAGTCGGTCGGCAAGCATGGTGCGATTGGGGAGTCCGGTAAGAATGTCATGCGTTGCTTGATATTGGATCTTCTGCTCATACTGCTTCCGTTCGGAAATATCCTCCACGGTGCCTTCGTAAAACAACAGATTGCCGGCTAAGTCGCGCACTTCATGAGCGTTTTCGGTGATCCAAATAATGTCGCCGTTCTTTTGGTAAACCTGCGCTTCAAAATTAAGTACCCGACCATCGCACTGAATCATGGCGATATACTCGGCGCGCTTGCCCGGGTCCACGTAGATTTGGGTTTGAATGTCACTGATGGCCCGCATCAGATCTTCGGTCGAGTCGTAGCCGTAGATGCGTGCCAAAGCCGGATTGAAGTTCAGGTACTGGCCGGACGGAGTGGTTTGGTAAATACCTTCGATGGCGTTTTCGAAAATGGAGCGGTATCGCTCCTCAGCTTCACGGGCGAGTTGCTCACTTTGTTTTTGCGCGGTTATGTCTTGAATGAAACCTTCCAGCGCTTCGAGTTCGCCCTGATCGTTGATCAGAGGAACACCGCTCTCCCGCACCCAGCGGATGCTGCCGTTGGCGTGCCTGATCCGATAGTCCAGCTCGAATTGTTGCCCGGTCAGGGCGGCAGCGTTAATGTGTTCGCGTACCCACGCTCTATCATCCGCCAAGGTCAGCTCTTCATAGCTAATTGACCGGTTGAACAGCAAATCATCGACAGCATAGCCGGTCAGTGCTTGGCATCCTTCACTGACAAATGCCATGGTCCAGTACTCATCTACCAGGCAGCAATACACCATACCTTTTAGATTGCTCATCAGGCTACTGAGCATGCGCTCTCTATCCTGCAATAGTTTTCGAACGCTGGGGCTGAAATCCGAGGGAATGTGGGAATAAGGCATAGGCCTCAGAATCGACGAAGAATGGTCTGGTGCTTTGAGCATGGCAACTTAAAGCAGGATTCGTGCCGAAAAGGGAATGATTGCCAAACACTCAGTAGCAACCCAAGGCCAGCTATTAAGGGTAGTCAAGAAATTCAGATAAGAAATACCGTAGGCTGATTATCTTGGTTTTGTTGGCTCTCAGAGGCTTCACATCTGCAAATTTGCTGGGAAAAGCCAATAGAAGCAATAAAAGCGTAAGGGCGTAAGTGTGTTTTGTTGGTGCGGTTCTGGGACAGGCGCTTCTCAAACTTGGTGCGCCACGCACTTGATTGGGGCGGTACCGCCGGCAAATCTGGTCCTGGCCTTGTTTGGTTTTAGGTTAATGCCGACCATGGGGGTGCATCGCTAGGTAATCTAAGCTTCTTCTGCCGTTAAATCCAGGCCAAGCGGCGGTCGCGAATTCCGGCGATTTGAATAAACTGGTACTATAGCCACCTTTAACGATTGCAGGTAAAGGGGAGTTTTGGTTTGACACAGGTTCAGGATATTACCAGTCCGATGACGGCCATGGAGAAGCGGGCTACCGTATCGCTGGCCAGTATCTACGCGCTTAGAATGTTGGGTTTGTTCATGCTGCTGCCGGTGTTGTCGCTGTTCACCGAACAAATGCCGGGATCAACGCCCAAATTGGTGGGTCTGACCATGGGCATTTACGGTCTTACCCAAGCCATCCTGCAAATTCCGTTCGGTTTGTTATCCGACCGCTTCAGCCGTAAGACGGTGATTGTGATCGGTCTGATCTTATTCGTGGCCGGCAGTATTTGGGCTGCGCTGGCGACTGATATCTACGGCGTTTTGATTGGGCGAGCCTTACAGGGGTGCGGGGCTATTTCCGCTGCCGTCATGGCTTTGTTGGCCGACTTAACTCAAGAAGTACACCGTACCAAAGCCATGGCTACCATTGGTGCCAGCATCGGTGTGTCGTTTGGTGTGGCAATTACATTGGGGCCGGTCATTGCCCATCATTTCGGTATCGCCGGGATTTTTTGGATGATTGCCGTGCTGGCGGCGCTGGCGATATTGGTGATTCTGTTTGTGGTGCCTAACCCCGAAAAAATCACCACCCATCGCGATGCCGAATACATCCCTTCTGAATTGGGTTCAGTGATCAAAAATGCGGATTTATTACGCCTGAACTACGGGATTTTTGCGCTGCATTTAATTCTGATGGCCAGCTTCGTGGTGGTTCCTTTGCTGATGCGCGACGCCGGTTTGCAAGGCGGTAGCCATTGGATGGTATATCTGCCGGTATTGGTGACATCGATGGCGATGATCATTCCGTTCGTGATCGTTGCCGAGAAAAAGCGGCAGATGAAAAAGGTGTTTATCGGGGCGATATTTACCTTGGTGATTGCTAACATCGGTTTTGTATTATTCCACGGCGAGTTGATCGGTTTGATTGCCTGCTTGTGGATTTTCTTTTGTGGTTTTAATCTGTTGGAAGCGACCTTGCCTTCGCTGATTTCCAAAACCGCACCCGGCGATTTGAAAGGCACGGCTATGGGCATCTATTCCAGTGCGCAATTCCTTGGTGCGTTTTTAGGCGGTGGTGCTGGCGGCTGGTTGTACGGTGAATTCGGTGCTGCGGCGGTGTTTATGTTTTCAGCGGGCATTGCTGCCAGTTGGATAGTGATCGCGCTGTTTATGTCGCCGCCGCGTTACTGGGCGAACTTGTTGTTGTCTTTGCAAGCGGTTGTGCCGGAACGCGGAGAGGAATTTTCCCAAGCTTTGCTGGCGATAAACGGTATTGAGGAAGTGCGGCTGCATTTCGAAGAGAATGCCGCTTATTTAAAAGTCGACAACCAGCAGCTCGACAAAAATCAATTAGGTCTTTTTTTGAAGCAGTGGCAGTAAGCTGCTGTTACTCGCAATTTTTACACGGAGAACACCATGCTCAATAAAGTTATGCTGATCGGCCGCCTGGGTGCCGATCCGGAAGTACGCTATATGCCGAGTGGCGATGCGATTACCACTATCCGTTTGGCCACTAGCCGCCGCTGGAAGGATCGCAATACCAATGAACGTAAGGAAGAAACCGAATGGCATCGGGTGGTGTTTTTCAGCGGTCTGGCGAAAATTGCCGGAGAGTATCTTAAAAAAGGCAGCCAGTGTTATGTAGAGGGCCGTATCCGCACCCAGAAGTGGCAAGGACAGGATGGCCAGGAGCGTTATACAACGGAAATCGTCGCCGACAATATGCATATGCTGGACAGCAAAAGCGGCGGCACTGCCAGTTATTCAGACAACAACACGCCGCCAGCCAGCAGTTACGACAATCGCCCGTCCACACCTTCAGGCTCGCAAGCGGCACCGGCTTCTTATGACGATTTTGACGATGATATTCCGTTTTGATCGATGTCTTAACCTGTTAGCGCCCAAAAAAAGGCCCGCCGTTGCGGGCCTTTTTTTTGGTGAAAGAGTCGCGGGTGCCACTGGGGTATGACGCGTCCGTTGTTAAATGTTGCTGGAAAAAGTCCCCAAAGCCATCGAAATCTATTTCTTGTCTATCCTTGGTCGAGCAATCTTTGAGCCTACGGACATCACGCAGGTGCTAGTAAAGTTGAATCGCGATAAATCTACTGAGGAAATTAGGATATGACTGTAAAAAACTGTCTGATCGTTGACGACAGCAAGATGTCGAGAATGATGGTAAAAAAAATTATTCTGGACGCGCATCCCGATTGGCATCTTGTTGAAGTGCAAAACGGCCAAGAGGCCATTGATCGAGCGAGTGAGACTGGGTTTGACATTATTTTATTGGATTACAACATGCCGGTGATGGAGGGCGGAGCGGCGGCAGAAGTCATCAGGCCCTTGCAGCCACAGGCTAAAATCGCCTTTTTAACGGCTAACGTGCAAGAGTCGGTAAAGATGCTGGCAATTCAATTAAAAATTGATTTCATCCCCAAACCCATCACCGAAGAAAAAATTAGAAGATATGTCGGATAACATTGATAACAGTGATGAAGATTTTCTGGACGCCGTCGCCGAAATTCTTAATATCGGTATGGGTTATGCCGCCAGTGTTCTCAGCGAGATGGTTAATGAGGAAGTCAAACTGAGCGTACCCGGTGTCATGTTCGTGAGTCGGCCCGATGCCTTGAAAATCCTGCAAGCTAAGACCGAGAAGGAAGTCAGCGGTGTTTGTCAGCATTTCGATGGGATTATGGGGGGCGACGTCTTATTGTTGTTTCCCGAGGAAAAAAGCCTGCAATTGGTCCGGGCAGTTTTGCAGCAGGATATTTCTTTAGAAGATTTGACTGAAATGGAGCAAGAGGCCATGGCGGAAATCGGCAATGTGATTTTAAACGGTTGTTTATGCAGCATCGCTGATTTATTCGAGCAGAAAATCACTGGCGGCATTCCGGAATTCGTAAAAGGGTCTTTAACCAGCATTCTCACGAACGACATGTTAGGGCATAAGGTCGAGGCCTGCGTGCTGCTGTTAAATATGGAGTTTTCCTTGGCTAAGCAGCGTGTCGACGGCTATGTGTCATTTTTAATGGATGTGGATTCAATGGATGTTTTCAAACAAAGTGTTAAGACCTATCTGGGCCTGTAATTTTGGGAAAAACTTTACAGATGACAAACGGCAATGCGCGTATTCACGAGATATATCAGGCTATTTTTGAGAATTGTCAGCTTGGATTGATCGTTATCGATAGCGACCAAAACATCGTAGATTGGAATCGTTGGGTAACTAAATTCAGCGGACTCACGTTTGAAGCGATACAAGGCAGGCCGTTAAGGGCGATATTTCCGGACGCTATGCAGGGTAGCCTGGGCCGAGCCGTCAGCTTGGCGTTGAGCCATGGCATGAGTTCCGTAATTTCGCACACCTTAAACCCCAATACCCTGCCATTGTTTGCCATTTCCGGCGCGGCAATCGATCAGCAGCTTAAAGTCCAACCTCTGGATGTGGATAAGCGCAATCGCTTATGCCTAATCCAAATAAACGACATCACGGCGGCGGTCAAGCGCGATAAACAATTGCTGGAAAACTTGGCTGAGATGAATTACCAGAAATATGCCTTGGACCAGCATGCGATAGTGGCTATTACCGATGTCAAAGGGACGATTACTTACGTCAATGATTTGTTTTGTCGCATCAGTCAATACAGTCGCGAAGAGTTGTTAGGAAATAACCATCGCCTGATTAATTCGGGCCTGCATTCAAAAGAATTCTTTCGCGATATGTTTCGCAGCATCACCAAGGGTAACGTCTGGACCGGCGATATTTGCAACAGAGCCAAGAATGGGGATTTGTACTGGGTATTCACTACGATAGTGCCGGACATGGGTAAAGACGGTAAGCCGAAACGTTACTTTGCGATGCGTGCGGACATTAGCAAGCTAAAGTGCGCCGAAGCAGCGGCCAACGCGGCGGCGATTGCCAAGTCGCAGTTTCTGGCGAATATGAGTCATGAAATTCGTACCCCGATGAATGCGATTTTGGGATTAACCCGCCAGGTCATGGAAACGGAATTAACTCAGGATCAACGCGATCAACTTAACAAGGTATCCAAGTCCAGCCAGGCCCTTGTTTGCATCATTAACGATATTTTGGACTTTTCGCGGTTTGAATCGGGTTACATGGTCTTGGAACAGGCACCCATAAAGCTGGAAGCCGTACTCATGGAAGTCTCGAATTTGTTCGGCGCGCAAATTGATGAGAAAGGTATAGAGCTATTTGTCGAAATTGACCCGGACACGCCTTTGTATATCAAGGGGGATGCGTTGCGGTTAGCGCAAATACTTAATAATCTGATCGGAAACGCCGTCAAATTTACCGACCACGGGGAAATCATGCTTTCGGTGCAAACCGAGAGTCGCGACAGTGAGTCGATAGTTCTGCGCTTCAAGGTGCGAGATACCGGGATAGGCATTTTGGCGGAGCAGATTAAATTACTGTTTAACCCCTTTGTGCAGGCCGATAATTCCACAACCCGAAAATTCGGCGGCAGCGGACTGGGATTATCAATCGTCAAAAAACTGGTCGAATTGATGGGCGGCAAGATTGAAGTAAACAGTGTGCTCGGCCATGGTTCTACTTTTACGTTCACTATCAAAGCGGGGATTGTGCCTGATGAAATGCAAATTCCTTATAAAGTTCACCGCGACTTGCAGCGTTTACAAGGCAAACGTGTGCTGGTGGTGGACGATCAAGCCACTTCGCGGCATATCCTGTCGCGGTTATTGACGGCTTGGGGGATACAGGCTGTTACGGCTGAGTCAGGCGACGAAGCTTTGCTATTGATTGGCCAAGCAAACCGGGATAGTCAGTCTTTTTACGCGGTTTTGTTAGATTTGTGTATGCCTGGCATGAACGGTTTAGACGTGGCGGCAGAAATTAGCCGGCAACTGAAACAGCAGGGCAGGGAAGCAACCTTGAAACTGCTGATGGTCAGAGCTTACGATAAACAAATTTTGCTTAGTCGCCCAGGTGCGGAATGGGTTGATGCCGTTCTAACCAAACCGATCTCGCCGTCCCTGTTATTCGATGCCTTATTGCGCCGACAAGTTGCTCGGAATCAAGACGTCGGTAAACAAATTGCACGGCGTTTCAATGGTCTGCGTGTGCTATTGGTTGAGGATCACGATCTAAACCAGGAAGTTGCCGCCAATTTTATGAAAAAGCGCGGCGTGGACGTCACAGTGGCGGCGCATGGCGGCGAAGCGCTGGAGATCATCCAGCAAGAGAGCTTCGATCTGGTGCTCATGGATTTGCATATGCCGGTGATGGGCGGAATCGAAGCCACCCAATTGATTCGCGCATTACCGCAAGGGCGAAATTTGCCCATTGTGGCCATGACCGCGGCTGTATTGGAAGAAGATAGGCAAAAATGTACCGATGCCGGCATGGACGATTTTATTTCCAAACCCGTGGAACCCGAAGACTTGGTGCGGGTAATGAGTCGGTATTTTTGGGTGTCGGATGAGGCCGAATTGGAGAAATCGCTGGCGCAGCGCAATGAATTGCTCTTGGATTTGGCGCAAGGCCTGCACCGCTTAGATGGCGACACGGCTTTGCAGCAACGTCTGCTGCTCAATTTTAGCGCGCGATGTCAGGAGGTGGCAAAACGCTTCGAAGTACTGATCTCGGAAGCGGATACTCAGGCGCTGATTGACCTGATTCACGGCCTTAAGGGCGTGTCCGCCAATCTCGGTGCGGTGGGCTTGGCGGACGCTTGCCATCGGTTACTGGAGGAAATGAAAGTGGGCGAGATGCTGTCTCGCACGCATTTTGCCGTCACGCTGGCAGAAACGCTCGCGCAGCTCCAACAATACCTTGCGGATTACACACCTCCCCCAGTGAATAGTCAGGTGGCGGAATTGGTTTCCATTCCCGCATTCCTGGCAGAGTTAGAACGGTTTATCAGCAACCAGGAGGTAATTCCAGATGCTTTGCTGGATTTACTTTCACAACTTGCCGATGCTAAATTGCCATCCTCGCCAGGATTGCGCCAATTGCAGCAACAGCTGAGTAACTTCAATCATCAAGCAGCCGGCGCAATCATAAAGGCACTGCTGTCCAATCCTGCGGTGCAGCATGTTGAATAACACAGCGCTACCAACTGATAAGCCGCTTGTGTTGCTGGTGGACGATTTGCCGGCCAATCTGCATGTGCTCGTTGCGGCGCTGAAGGCAGAGTACCGTCTGAAGACCGCGACTAACGGCGCGGATGCCTTGAAAATCTTACGCCAACCGGATAAACCTAAACTGGTTTTGCTGGATGTAAAAATGCCTGAGATGACGGGCATAGACGTACTTCGCTGCATGCGGGACGATTTGCAAACGAGGGATATTCCGGTGATTTTGCTCAGTGCCGACGCGTCCGAACAAAGCGAGCTAGCCGGATTACATTTAGGCGCTGATGACTACCTGTTCAAACCCATTTCACCCAACGTTCTGACGGTAAGAGTGCGTAATCACATCCAGCGTTATGCAGATCGCATCAAATTGCGGTTGGCAGCCCACGTATTTGAACACAGTGGCGAGGCGATCTTAATCAGCGATCAACATAACCGTATCATCGACGTAAATTCGGCGTTTGTCGCCTTGACGGGTTACGACAAATCCGACGCCTTGGGTAAGGATCCGCGCTTCTTGTCTTCCGGGCAAACTGCACGCGAAGTCTACACCTCGATGTGGGACGCAATTCATAAGCACGGTTTCTGGCAGGGAGAGTTATGGGATAGAAGCAAGACCGGGGATATCTACCCAAAAATGGCAACCATATCTGTGGTACGCGACGGCACCGGTAACATAGACTTTTATTTGGCCAGTTACATAAACATTAGCAATATTAAGGAAACGCAAGCCCAAATTCAGCATCTCGCACATCATGATTCCTTGACCGGATTACCCAATCGCCTGCATTTACAGGTGTTTTTGGAACAATCCATGATGATTGCCAAACGCCAATCAGAACAACTGGCGGTCATGCTTTTGGATTTGGACCGCTTTAAAAACATCAACGATACCCTGGGGCATTCGATCGGCGATGAATTGTTGATACAGGTGGCAAACCGCATTAAATCCAGCACGCGAAAAAATGATTTGGTCGCCAGACTGGGGGGCGACGAATTTGTGGTGGTGCTTAGGGGAGACAATATACAGGCTATGGCTGCGTCGGTAGCCCAAAAAATCTGCGAAAATTTGCAGCGTCCTTTCGGATTGGCGGGCAATAACTTGCGCACGACAACCAGCATCGGTATCGCTATTTATCCGGATAATGCCCAACACATGGAAGGGTTGATGAAAAACGCCGATATGTCCATGTACTTTGCCAAATCAGAAGGCGGCGATGGCTTTCGGTTTTTTTCGGCTGAAATGAATCGGCATGCGCATGAGCGAATGGACTTGGAAAATCAGCTGCATTTTGCAGTGGAAAACCAGCAGTTCGAGTTGTATTACCAGCCGCAGTTTTCTTTACCCGATCTGCATCTCATCGGCGTCGAAGTATTGTTGCGTTGGCAGCATCCGGAAAAGGGCTTTATTTCTCCCGCCGTATTCATTCCCTTAGCTGAAGAAACTAACCAAATCTACAAGATTGGCGAATGGGTGCTAGAGCATGCCTGTCAACAAGGGGTTGCCTGGATACGGGAAGGGTTTCCGTTAAAAAGGATCAGCGTCAATGTGTCCGCCAAACAGTTTCAGAATAAACATTTTTCCGAATTGGTAGCCTCAGTATTGGCAAAAACCGGTTTGCCCAAGGAGAAATTGGAATTGGAATTGGAGATTACCGAGACCGCAGTGATGACTTCGCCAGGGGACGCTGGCGCCATACTGCGGTCTTTTCGGGAAGGCGGCATTATGGTGGCGTTGGACGACTTCGGCCAAGGCTATTCTTCCTTGGGTCAGCTGAAAAATTTACCGCTGGACCGTTTGAAAATCGATGCTGCGTTTGTGCGGGATATTTCCGGGGACATGAACGATAAAAACAACGGCGCTATTGCCGCAGCGACTATTGGCTTGGCGCACAATTTGGGATTTCAGGTGATTGCAGAAGGTGTCGAAACCAAAGAGCAATTAGCGTTTCTGATTGCCCACGGCTGTGATGAGGTGCAGGGCTTTTACTTTGCCAAGCCAATGCCAAAAATCGAGTTTGAGACATTTTTGCGAAGTCGGCTTTGACAAGCCGCTTGCTCGAAGTGGATAGCCCCCTTCTTATGCTGTATCTTCGCAGCTTGCTACCTGTAACGCTTTAGAAGCCATGTTAGCGCCACTTGACGCAGGCAATAGCAGCAAAGCAACCGATTTTAAACTAGCTTTGGCCATAGGCGCAGGATGTTGGTCAGGGACTTGATCAAACTGAGGGATTATCCCTGGCGAAAAGGTGATGCAAAATCCCTCCAGCTCCTGATATTGTTAGCGCCTAGATTTGCCACGATAAGCTGATCTGGTAAGCTAAGGCGTTAGAGCTATGACAATAACTATAAGAGGGGCACATGCTTTCCGATTCTCACAAGATACTCGTTGTAGACGACGAAATGCTCTGGTTGGAACTGATAGAGCTGCATTTGCGCGACTCGGGTTACAGAATCGTTACCGCTAACCACGGACAGCAGGCCTTGGATATTTTGCGGGCCGATCCTTACGGGTTCGATTTGCTTGTGCTGGATAAGATAATGGATGGTCTTGACGGAATGGATGTTTTAAGGCGGATAAAGGCTGATCCGTATTTAAAGTTTCTGCCGATTATCTTGGAAAGCGCAGATACGGCCCCCGAGAAAATCCTAGAGGGTATCCGTGCCGGGGCCTATTACTACTTGACCAAACCGTTTTCAGGCGAGCAATTGCGGGCTGTTATCCAAAATGCGTTGAACCAGCATCAGGATGTTCAACTAACGCGCAGAGAATTGCTTAACACCAAGGATACTTTACAGCTGGTTGAAGAGATGGTTTTCGCTTTCCGCACCAGAGAACAAGTGCGCAAGATAGTCGCTCTGCTCTCCAGTGCTTGTTTCCTGACGGTGGTGCAAGAAATGGGTTTATTGGAGTTAATGTTGAATGCTGTAGAACATGGGAATTTGGGGATTAGCTACAATGAAAAGACCCAATTGATTAGCGAAAACCGCTTAGATGAAGAAATTGAGCGCCGTTTGGGGCTGCATGAATATGCAGACAAAACCGCAATGGTAAAATTCCGCCGTTGCGGTAGAAGCCTGATTTTTAACATTTCCGATGAAGGAAATGGTTTTGACTGGCAGCCGTATCTTGAAATGCAATTTGAGCGTATCAACGATAATCACGGGCGAGGTATTGCCATGGCCAATACCCTGGCCTTTACCCACCTGAGTTATCTGGGCATTGGTAATAGGGTCGATGCCACCATTGTTTTGCATGAATAAGCGCCGCAATTTTTTGTAGTACGGAACAGTCGCCTGTTGGTGTTGTGATGCTCGTACTCAATCTCCGCTGCCACCGCGTTCCAATCAATACGATTTCGGCCTTGTGCCTGATAATTCCCATCGTCGCCGGTTTACTGCAGTGGTCGATGTGGCCTGCGCTGTCCCCGCTGATTTGGATCGTGTTTTACCTAGTCGTCTTGCTAAGTGCCTATCTGGGCGGCCTACTCTGGGGTTTGATCGCCACAGCTACCGCATTTCTAATCGGTATCTATTTTTTTATGCCGCTTGCGGGAAGCGTTAGGGCTTCCGACGCTAACTATCACTACCCCCCAGCTATATTTGTTCTGATGAGCCTTTTTACTAGTTTGGCTTTCGAGCAATTACGCCGGTCCATAACCGAGTGGAAACGGCTCGCCAGTATGGAGTCTGAAGTAACTGACCGGCGTTTGAACCACGCACTGCGCGCCGCTAATGCCGGTATGTGGGAGTGGAATCTGCAAGCCAATCAACATTATTGGGATGAAGGTCTGTGGCGCCTATATGGATTGGAGCCATTCTCTTGCGAAGCGTCTTACGATGTCTGGTTGTCCACGCTGCATCCGAATGATCGCGCCAAGGCGCAAGCCGCTATTAATCAAGCACTACAGCAAAATATCGAGCTGAATCTGGAATGGCGGCTTGCCGAATTAGTTGACGGTCGGGAGCGCTGGCTAATGTCGCGCGGGCAACCGGAGTTTGATCAGCAAGGTAGGCCGCTGCTCTATCGAGGAATTGTGATAGATATTACCGAACGCAAGCTTGCGGAAGATGCGTCGCGATCCAGCGAGAAGCAATTTCGTTTGCTGGCGGAGTCCATGCCGCAAATTGTCTGGATTACCAGGGCCGATGGCTGGAATGTCTATTTTAATCGGCAATGGGTCGAGTACACCGGGCTTAGCTTAGCGCAAAGTATGGGCGACGGTTGGGCTACTCCGTTTCATCCCGATGACAAACCACATGCCTTGCAGGCTTGGCGAGATGCGGTGAATGAGTTGATTACCTATTCGCTGGAGTGTCGGTTGCGTCGCGCCGATGGAGTTTACCGTTGGTGGTTGATTCGAGGCGTGCCGGTGCTAGACGACCAGGGGCGTATCGATAAATGGTTCGGCACCTGCACGGATATTCACGACTTGAAACAGGCCGAGCTTGAGTTGCGCATTGCCGAAGCCCGTTGGCAATTCGCGTTGGAAGGCAGCAATCAGGGAGTTTGGGATTGGAATATTGAGGAAGACAATGTGTTTTATTCCCACTGCTGGAAGTCTATGTTGGGTTACCCCGATGAGGGGGTGGGCGATAGCTTGGCGGAGTGGTCTGAACGGGTGCATCCCGATGATTGGCCAGGGACTTTAGCAGCGATAGAACGCCATTTTCGTCAGGAGTCGCCCTACTATCAATACGAACAAAGGCTACGGGACAGTCGTGGCGAGTATCGTTGGACCTTGTCCAGAGGCATTGTGGTTAGTCGCGATTCGGCAGGTAACCCTTTGCGAATGATAGGTACGCAAAGTGACATCAGCGAAAGTCGGGAAGTCGAACAAGCCCTGAAAGAAAAGGAACGGCTGTTGGCAGACTCTCAATCGGTTGCTCATATTGGTTCTTGGGTGCGCAACCTGCAGAGCGGGCAGGTGATGTGGAGTGAGGAAACCTTTCGGGTGTTTGGTCTGTCGCCTGAAACCGATTGCGCTATTTCCATGGAACAGTTGCTGGAAATGGTACATCCCGATGACCGCGAAGCGAGGTGGAGTTGGCATCTGGACTGTTTGGCGGGTAAAGGCGGCAACGGTTTGGAATATCGCATCTTTAACGCACAAGGACAACTGAGATGGTTGTGGGCCAAAGCCAAACTGGAAACCACTGCGGAGGGTGAACCGCTGCGCTTGATTGGAACGGTGCAAGATATCACCGAAACCAAACATGTGGCCGCCGAAAAGCAGCGTTGGGCCGACGCCTTTCGGTATTGCGGTCACGGACTAGCCATAGTCAACCCGGATACGGGTGGGTTGGTGACCTGTAATGCGGCTTTTGCCGATATGTTGGGTTACCAGATTACCGATCAATTTGAAGGCATCTCCATCCTGTCTCTTAGCACAGCCGAACAGCTTGAGTTGACTAGACGCTATTTAAGCGAAGCAGACCAATTCGGCAAGGTCCGTTACGAATCGATTTTTCAGCGTAAGGATGGTTCGGAGTTTGCTGTGGCGGTAGATTTGGTTAGCGTTAAAAATGCCGAGCAAAAGGTGATATATCGGGTAGCGACACTGCAGGACATTTCCGTGCGCCGAACCCAGGAAATTGAATTGCTGGAATATCGGGATCATTTGCAAAATCTGGTCGATAAACGCACCGATGAGTTGAACCAGGCGCTGCAACGGGCTGAGCATTTGACGCTGGTGAAAAGCTGTTTTGTGGCAAATATGAGCCACGAACTTCGCACACCCATGAATGCGGTACTCGGATTTTGTTATTTACTGGAGAAGGAAGCCCTGCGCGAAGAGGAGCGCAGTTTGGTGCGGAAAATTCGGGACGCTGGGCGTTCTTTGTTAGCGATTATTAACGATATTCTGGATTTTTCCAAAATCGAAGCGGGACGTTTGGAGATTGAAAATGTACCCTTCCGGCTCAGTGATATGTTCGACCATCTTGCGGCTTTGATGGCGGCATCGGTCGGCGATAAACATCTGGAATTGATCATCATTCCGCCGGCGGGTGTCGATGCCTTGATTGGGGATGGCCTGCGCATTCAACAAGTCTTGCTCAACTTGCTCGGAAATGCGATTAAATTTACCGAACACGGCGAAGTCGTGCTGCGCGTTACTGTCGAAGATATGCAGAGTGTCGATAGGGTGGCGCTGCGTTTTGCGGTGTGCGACACCGGTATCGGCATTTCCGAGCAACAACTCGAGGATGTGTTCGCCGCCTTTACTCAGGCCGACAATACTATCAGCCGCCGTTTTGGCGGCTCCGGACTTGGCTTAACAATTTGTCGTCAGTTGGTTGGTTTGATGGGAGGTGAGTTACGGGTAAGCAGCACAGCCGGGCAAGGCAGCGAATTTTGGTTTGTAGTCTGCTTACAGCGCCAGATCGGCCTGGAGCGGGCACAATCGATCCCGCCTTTGCATAACTTGAAATTGCTGGTGGTAGATGATTGCGAGAATACGCGCGAAGCGGTCCATATGGCAGCGCGCAGTCTTAATTGGGATGCCACGCCTGTGGTTTCGAGCCAAGCGGCGGTCGTTGCAGTCCTGGCTAGCCTTGAGAGTGCTGATGTCTACGATGTGTTGCTGCTGGATTGGCGGATGCCCGGAATCGACGGCTTGAGCGCAGCCGGGTCTATCCGCGCCGCTCTGAGCATCGATCAGCCCCAACAGTCGCCTCTACCCATTATCCTGATGATCGCCGCGTCTTATTCCCGTCAATCGTTAGCAACGCACGCCGATATGAATCTTATCGATGGCGTGTTAACTAAACCGATAACACCATCCTCTTTGTATAACGCTGTGGCGGCGGTGATATCGAAATCGCCGTCACAGCAGCTATCTGAGCAGGACAAATCGCCTAATCAGGCAGGCACGCGCCTTCGAGGCTTGCGGATACTGGTGGTGGACGATAGCGACATCAATCGCGAAGTGGCCTCGCGTATTTTGGAGTCCGAGGGTGCCAGGGTGAGTTTAGCAAGCGACGGCCAAGATGCCGTGGATTGGCTGCTTAGCCATCCTGACGCAATCGATTTGGTGTTGATGGACGTCCAAATGCCGCTCATGGACGGCTATGCCGCAACTCGGCGGATACGCGAAAATCCGGCTTGGGCCGAGTTACCTGTTCTGGCGCTCACAGCCGGAGCATTTAAGAATTTGCAGGACGCAGCATTGGAAGCGGGTATGAACGACTTCATCGCCAAACCGTTTAACGTGCCGCAAATGCTGACATTGATCAGGCGTTGGACCACAAGAAAGTCGCCTTTGGGGCTGATGGGACTTGCGGAAAACGATTCGCATGACGGAGTCATGGCAATAGGTCAAGCCGATTCACTCTCCATCCCGACAGACCCTGGCGGAGGCGATTGGCCGGGGATTGACCTGAACGTCGGGCTAAAAGTGTGGCATAAACTCGATCTCTATCGGGTTTATCTGGCACGGTTTGTCGATCAGTATCGCTCCGGGGGACGAGACATTCGGCTTGCCGCTGAGCAGGGAAAGCTGAGCGAGGTAGCGGCCTTAGTACATAAGTTAAAAGGTGCTGCTTATGGATTGGCACTGACTGATGTAGCTAGATGCTGTGTCGAACTGGAAGTGGCCTTGCGTGATGGCGAGTCGCTTACTGCAGCGCAGGCGAGATTGCAAGAGGCACTGGATATTGTCATCGTCAGTATCGGACAACTAGGGCAAGAAGCAATGTTAACGTTGGTTGATGGCAGGAAAAATCCTACTTTGCAGAAAGGTGCCAAGCCTTTGCTCACCGAGTTGTTATTGGCGTTGGACGAAGATAACCCGGGGCATGCGGAGCGCCAATTGGCGAAGTTAGAGGGCTTAGTCGATGCCGATTCCTTGGCACCAATTGCTGTACAAATTCGCGACTATAATTTCCGGCAAGCTGAAGCCTTAGCGCTGGCGTTAATCAATAAGCTCGATACATCTACCCAGTAAGATACCCATGCCGAATAATCCTATTTTGATCGTCGACGACGAGCCTGCGAACTTGGCGATACTGCGCGAAATTTTAGAGTCTGACTATCGTTTGGTGTTTGCGCGTAACGGCCAGGAAACCCTGTTGGCGATTGCGAAGCACAGACCGTCTTTGATTTTATTGGACATAAAAATGCCGGGTATGGACGGCTATCAGATCTGCAATGCGTTGAAGGCCGACCCGGCCACCGAAGCCATCCCTGTGATATTTGTGACGGCATTATCTGACTTGGGTAATGAGGAACAGGGATTTGCGGTGGGCTGTGTAGACTATTTGAGTAAACCGGTAGTGCCTAGTCTAGTGCGGGCGCGGGTAAAAACGCATTTGTCGTTGGTAAGAGCGACGCAACTGGAAAAAAGCCACCGTGATGCGATCTACATGTTGGGCGAGGCAGGTCACTATAACGACAACGACACCGGCGTTCATGTTTGGCGAATGGCCGCTTATGCTAAAGCCTTGGCTATAAATGTCGGCTGGAACTGCGCTGACGCCGATTTACTGGAGTTTGCCGCGACTATGCATGATACCGGCAAGATCGGTGTGCCGGATGCCGTACTGAGCAAGCCTGGCGCTCTGGACGCGGACGAATGGCGTGTGATGCGGCGGCATTGTCAGATCGGTTACGATATTTTGTCGAAAAGCGACGCGCCGGTTTTTAAGTTGGCCGCCGAAGTGGCCTTATGCCATCACGAAAAGTGGGACGGCAGCGGTTATCCCCAAGGACTGGCAAACCTAAACATTCCTGAATCGGTGCGGATTGTTGGGGTAGCGGATGTATTCGATGCGCTAACCATGCGCCGCCCTTACAAGGAAGCCTGGCCGGTGGCTAAGGCGGTCGCGACGATTCGCGAGGCAGCCGGACAGCATTTTGATCCGGCGGTGGTCACCTGTTTCCTGGATATTCAAGCGCAAATCATGCAAATCAAAGCCGATTGGGCTATACGAGAATCGGCGCAAAGTTGATGGCTGCGGATACACTAATTTTTGCCTAGTAAGCTGGTTCATCTCCCCCAAACGCCTCCCTACCTGCCTAATTAGGATGTTCAAAGTGCTCAGTGGCGCACAGCGAGGTAGCTGAGCACCACTTTATCGCTTTCGCGCAGCAGCGTGGGCAGCTCGGCGATGTCGATGGTATTCGCTGGGTTTACCGTGACGCAGTGCACCGCGCCGGAGTTGACGTCGGCTGGCCGTCGGAGAAGCTGGACCGTTGCTGCATAAAGTGAATACGCAGTATTGCCAGCAAGGGCATCGGCTGGCGGCCACGGCGGGTTTGACGTTTTTTGTGGTCGTAGTCGAGGTCGGCGAAGCTGGTCTGGCGCATGGACACTTATAGATGAGGGAATTATCTCATTTCAGACGATTTTTTCAGCGATTCCTTAAGAAATCACTGAACAAATCACCGACACCCAGATTGGCCGATGGTTTTTAGATTTTATAACAACGGACTTCTTTGCCGCTTGCTTGGACTAGGATGCCCAAAACAAGCTTTCGCAAAAATAGCAATTCCCTTTTCAACACGTAAGGAAAGTCAACCGAAAGGCCTAGTCAAAACACCAGGGGCATTTTTGTGGGGAGTCGGGGATAAAGGCATTGCAATGGTCGGCAACTCCTTTCCAAGGCCAGTCGCAACCGCATTGGAATAGCCAGTTGCAGAAGGGGGCAAGGGCAATTGCCATCAAAGTTAACATCACGAGTGTTAAAGCAAGCAACCGCCAATGCTGAATTACTAAGTCCAAGCTCTTCATCGTCTAATACCCAACTGTAATTTCAACTAAAAGGGAGCACTATTTTTTGCGTTTCTGCCGCTATATCGCAACAGGAGGCAATAGCATAGGCTAACGCCTGACAACATCAAATCCTCTACGACTGTCATTTGCGTCAACGGCCTTGCCCAAAACACACCAAAGCAACCGCAGTTGTCCAGGCTGATGTCACGATATAGGGTGACCGTCGCCAGACTGGCGTAGCCTAGATGAAAAATAAGGGTCATTGAGGCATTTGTCGGCAAAGCGCGGCCATGCAACAGATTCAGGCCAACCCACAACTCCACTAATGAGACGGCCAGGCCGATGGGAAGCAGAAACTCGTAAGCTATGCCTAGCTTATAACTGGCAATGATTTCGGCAAAGCCTCGGTTATCCAATAATTTGCCAATGCCGGTGCTGACGAACAACAGCCCCAAAAAATAACGGAAGATCGGCGCAAGAAAACGCATTTTCATCGTGCGGAATTGGCGATCGTCCAATCGTAAGGAATGAACTCTAGGTTGAAGTGATTCGGTATTTTTTCAGGAGCGTATTGGTTTATATAAGCAATCAGTGTAGGCATGGCGGTGCCTAAAAAATCTTCTTTATAAAAATCGAGTAGCTCACTGACATAAACGGATTTATAGGCACGGTCGATCTGCAAATTACGCGTTTCGGCAAAAAACTTGCGGGCTTCGCGCTCCAGCTCTTTGTCCAAACCGTCGCCGGTAAAAACCGCTCTTGGCAGCACGGGGCAACTTAAGGCGCTGCAATTGAGGGCAAAATGCACACGCGGTTCTTTTAGCTTACGGATCACATCGTTTTCATAATCGTAAAGCGAGAGTTCTTTGCCGCCAATCAAATGCTTCCGCAAATAAAAAAACTCGATTAGGGCGCTACCAGCATGTGATTTTGGGATGCCGGACCTGATGACGTTGTACATCGAAAGGGCATTGTAGCTGTTGATATAATGCGCCAAGCGTTCGTTTGGATTGTTGATTAAGTCAGCATTTTGTTGGGCAACAAAGGCAATATAACGCTCCAAATCACTAGGGTTAGCTTGCAAAGCCGGAAAATTGACTTCACCCCGGTCATTAACATAGGTTTGTAAAACCCGCTGATAGTCCATAATTGGGGCTTCACCGGTCGGTAACGTGGCCAATTCCGGGCTGGTAACCAAGGTGGTGCAGGCGCTTAAGCACAAGTAGCAAATGGTTATGGCAAATCTTGTTATTGCCTTCACGTTTCAATCCTCCAATACAATGTCTTTGTCTGCCTTCAGTGCTTGCTGAAGTCCGGATAGGCGGTTTTCGTTACGCTCCTGTTTCATTTGTTCCCGAAGACGGCCTTTTAGGTGTTTGATGGGATAGGTTTTCTGGTCTATGCGTTGAATCTCATCCGTTTCGCTTACCGCGCCCCGTTCTCCCAATGGCTGCCATAAAGCTTCGCCGTTAGCATCTTCTATGGGAAGTGGCCTCAGAATATAGTCGTCCCGTTTGGCATTATGCAAACACATCGAAAGCGGCCCGTCTTGGGTGGCAACCATAAAAACACAGGTTTTGACCCGATCATGCTCCAAGTGGCAGGCATCCATAAAATTATGGATGTAAAAAGATAGTTTCCAGATTTTTCCGCGTGCCGCCCAAAGGTCAAACTTGGCTGCCCAGAGTATCCGCAGAAACCATCGAGCGGCTCCGCCCCATAATTGAGGTGTGTTCAACAGCGCCATACCTGCCGTTTTAACGGCATGGAGTCGGTCGGTGCGGGATAACACAGTGTCTTTGGTTGCCTCTAATACAGTTGCAATAAAAGCCGGATCATCATAAACGTCATACAGGTTACCGTTGATGGAAAACGCAATCGCGTAGCGGTTGCAACTGGGGTGACCTACAGTAACACCGTCAAAACGCAGAGCTTTATTGGCCCCTGCTTGTATTTTCTCAATGGTTGTTTCAGGATTGATTTGGACGGCACGGTCTTTGAGGACGCCTCGACCGGTGTTGGCTTGCAGTTGGAAAGAAATCAGCCTCACCACGTCAGTGTGTTTGCGAAAGAACTGGACTAACCCTGGTATTTCATGAAAATTACCTTCGTAAACCGTGGTATTAAAATAGACCGCTATCGGTAATCCCCGAACGCGGTCAATATATTTCTCCCGAATGCCATTCAATGCTATCTCGCTGTGAAAGCCTTTCCGTTGCTGGGTCATATCCACATGAAAAGCGACATCCACCAGCCCTACTTGACATAAATCTTCAAGCAATTCCCGCGTAGCCAATATGCCGTTGGTGAATAACGCGGCACGCATCCCTTGTTCGGTGATGCGCTTAACAATCTGGATGAGCTCATCGCGATTGCGCAAGGTCGGATCGCCGCCAGAGACTTGAATGTCGGTGTTTTTGCCGTAATGCGCCTCGATCAAGTCGATGCGGCGAAATATCTCTGCCAAAGGAATATCGCGCACAGCCTCCGAATGTTCAGAGAGATAGCAGAGCGTACAGTCCAAGTTGCAACGTTGGGTAATTTCCAACGAGACACAGCCCATAGGCCAGCGCCGCCCGGCAATTTGTGAAGGAATCCATAAGCCGGTTTCTTCAAGACGCTGGATAATAGGCGCGTTCCTTTGCGTCGGCTCCGGAATTTCAGAATAAGCTTGCCAAGCCTTAACTTCGCTAGGCGTTAAATAATTAATCTCTAAGCCATCATTTGAGAAAATCATGTTGAATAAAATCCAGAAGCCCAGCCACAAATTCAGTTTAGAAAATAGTAGTGGATAAGTATCACGAAATCCTCACGGAGGATTCTGAAAAATCTATTTTTTCTAAATTCGGTGGCGTAGGTAACCTAAAAAACTTAAGCGGAACGGCTAGGCCAAAAAAAACCGAATTTCAAAATCGCCAATGAACGGTGAGCCATCGGTGCCAACTCTTCCGTCTTTTCAAATTGTTCATGCTTGAAGGCTGATGCCACGGTTTACTGGCTTGGATAGCGGTAGAATTGGGTTGACGGTAGCTTTTCTGTTGGCAACCTATTTGCCCGCTCGGAAAGCGACCTAAATTGACTTTTGAGAGATGTCTAAGCCCGCCTATCCTCAGAGCAAAGCAAAATAACGGCAAATCAATTGGTTAAAGCGGCTGATATCAATCGGATTTTCACCACCATAAGCGTGTACGAAAAAAATAGGCCATTGCGGCCAATGTCCGGCATTGATGCGTTGCTTTAGGCAATACTCTGCCTGCGGCAAGCCGCTGCGCTGTCAATGTTCAATATGCTGGCGCCATTACGATGTAACCGCCATCGCCACTTCTGATCAAAAAATCACAGGATACCCCAGACAACTTGACTTTTACAGGTGAGCGCGATGGAGCCTTACACAGCAATTACCGTTGGTTGCAAGTTTTGCGCTAGAGATAGGTAATTTCTGCAAATCGTAAAATCCGGCAAGCCGAAAAAACTTATTTCATTTCCAAATCCAGAGCGTTTGCGATCAGCATTAGCTTTGTAAAATCCCATTTCGACTCCCATAACTCTGCTTCTCGCACTAGAAAGCGATTGCTGTGCTTCGCGTAGAACACTTACAAAAATAGTTATCTATCGGCTATTGCCATGTGCCGGCGTTCTGCGCATACTTAGGCGCACTTCATATTGTTACAAACATGGATGAATACCTCAGAAATCCTATCGCCAGACACTAACGGCGCGCCAAGCTGTGCCATTAGCGCGATTTGCCAAGCAAAAACTTTGGAAATTTCATTCTCAGGAGACTGGGTGCTGGATGCGCAATTGCCGTCTCTGGAACCCGTGCTGGCGCAAATTGAAACCCAGGCAATCGACAATATTGTAGTCTCGACGTCAGCCCTAGGGCGTTGGGATAGCATGCTCGTCACCGAATTACTCAATATAATCGAATTCGCCTCGCAAAAAGGTGTAGTGCTCGATAAAGCTAGCTTACCTGCCTCGCTTCAAGGTCTGCTGACACTGGTTTCCGCCGTGCCGGAACGGGTCGACGCTCACCGCGACCAAGCACAGACATCCTGGTCGCAAGCTTTGTTTGTCGCGACCGGCACAGCCATCCAACATGGTAAAGAGATGTTGATTTTTGTTGGGGAAATCATCATCAGCTCTTTCGCCACCCTACGCGGACAATCGCACTTTCGGCGCCAGGATTTATGGTTGTATATCCAAGAATGCGGGCCGTCGGCGCTGCCGATTGTCACCTTGATAAGCTTGTTGGTCGGTTTGATTCTGGCTTTTGTCGGCGCGGTACAGTTGTCTTTGTTCGGCGCGCAAATTTACATCGCCAACCTGGTCAGTTTAGGCATGACCCGGGAAATGGGCGGCTTGATGACGGCGATCATTATGTCGGGACGCACCGGCGCAGCTTATGCCGCGCAAATCGGTACTATGCATGTCAACAGCGAGATCGACGCCTTAAAAACCATGAATCTGGACCCGATGGCGTTTTTGGTATTGCCGCGTATGCTGGCCTTGATCATCATCATGCCGCTTTTATGTCTTTACGCTGATTTGATGGGCATCATTGGCGGTGGTTTTGTAACGGTGAATTTTTTCGATGTATCGCTGACCGAGTACATGGATCGCACCGCCAGCGCGGTAAAGATGAAGGATTTCGTTATCGGCTTCGTGAAATGTGCGGTGTTCGGTATTTTGATTGCGTTGTCGGGTTGCATGCGCGGCATGCAGTGCGGCCGTAGTGCCTCGGCGGTTGGCGATGCCGGCACATCGGCGGTGGTCACTGCCATTGTATTTATCGTGGTTGCGGACTCGGTGATGACCATTATCTGCAATCGGCTGGGAATTTAGACCATGGCAGAGCCCTGCATTACGGTTAAAGATCTAACCATGACTTACGGCGATTTCGTGATCCAGCACGATCTGAATTTTACGATCAATCGTGGGGATGTGTTTATTATCATGGGCGGTAATGGTTGCGGGAAAACCACGCTGCTGCGGCACATGATAGGCTTGAAAAAACCGGCAAAGGGAGATGTGTTTTACGGGGAGCAGGGCCTGTGGCAAGCCGATCCTAAAGCTCGGCAGAAAATTTTGGCCCGCACTGGGGTGTTGTTTCAAAGCGGCGCACTGCTTAGTTCCATGACTTTAGCCGAAAACGTCGCGTTGCCCATTACCGAAGCTACGCAGTTGCCCGCTAAAAAAGTGCGTGAGATTGTGTCCTATAAACTGGCGCTGGTCGGTTTAGCCGGCTTTGAAGATTATTATCCTTCGGAGCTCAGTGGCGGCATGCAAAAGCGCGCCGGCCTAGCGCGGGCCATGGCCTTGGATCCGGAAATCTTGTTTTTCGACGAACCCTCGGCCGGTCTGGACCCGATCACCGCGAAACTGCTGGATGACCTGATACTGAGTTTGAGCAGCGCTTTGTCGGCCACTATTGTGGTGGTTACTCACGATCTGGATAGTATTTTTGCCATCGGCAATAACTCGGTATTTTTGGATGCGGAAACCCGCACAAACATCGACGGCGGCTCCCCGCAAACCTTATTGCACGAATCCAAGCACCCCAGTGTGATTCGATTTTTAAATCGCGGCGATCAAACCGAGCAGAATAGTAGTAATCGACACATGAGGAGTCCGGCGTGAGTAAACAAGCCAATCCATTCGCCATCGGCGCGTTTTTGGTCGGCGCGTTGATCTTGCTGACGGCCGGCGTAATGATCTTTGGCGGTAGCGATTTTTTTAAAGACAAAAAGCGCTTCGTCATCTTCTTCGATTCGGCTTTGAACGGTCTGAACGTCGGCGCGCCGGTCAAGTTACAGGGCGTGCAGATCGGCAATGTCAGCGAGATTTCGCTGATGATGGACTCCGATACCCGGCGTATCTTTAAGCCGGTGGTCATCGAAATCGACCCGGCGCTGTTGCGGGACCTGTCTGACAAAGACACCCATACCCATACCGAGAAACAACGTTGGCAGGATGCACAGCGCCTGATCGATGCCGGTTTAAAGGGCCGCCTGGAAACACAGAGTTTATTGACGGGACTGTTGTACGTGGATTTAAATTTTTACCGCGACAAGCCGATCAATTTGGTGAAACTGGATTACGAGAGTTTGCCGGAATTGCCCAGCGTACCCACTACCGTCGACGAAATTCGCAACACCGCTGACGAAATCTTCAACAGAGTTCGGCAGTTGCCATTGGAAGACATCACCAAGAATATGGCGGACACCTTAACTTCAATGCACAGCTTGTTGGAGTCGGACGAAACCAAGAAATCCTTGGCAGCCTTGGCTAAATCCTTACAGGAAACCCAGCGGCTGATGGCCACCCTAAACGATCAGATTGGCCCGCTAATGGTCAACGCCAATAGTGCGCTGACCGAGACCCGCAATACCTTACAGGATTTCAACAAGGAGCTGTTGCCGGTGTTAAAAGCCGCAGAACAAAGCCTAAATGCGGCTACCAAGGTGATGGAGGGCTCGCAAAATGCGCTGAATGCCGTGGAAACCATGGCCGCGCCTGATGCGCAACTGGGCCAAGCTTTGCTGGAAATGCGCAATGCCGCGCGCTCCCTAAAGGATTTGACCGAGTCCCTGGAGCGTCGGCCCGAATCGTTGATTTACGGTAAATAGACCACTTTTATAGCGCTTGTTACAGGCTAAGTTTTTTTAAAGGCTTCGCTGCCAAACCGGATGAGTATGAAACATTTAATTTATATACCCCTGCTACTTTCAGTGGTTTTACTGAACGGGTGTAGTAGTGCGCCGATCCAGTTTTACATGCTGAATGCCCAAACCGGCACTCCGCCGTTGGTCAACGCTTTGCCGGCCGGCACTGTATTGGGTTTGGGCCCCATCCATTTACCGGCCTATCTTGATCGCCCGCAGTTGGTCACGGCCTTGAGCGAACACCAATATCAACTGGACGAGCAGAGCCGTTGGGCCGAGCGCTTGGATGAAAACATCGCCCGCGCCTTGAGCTTGTCCTTAGCCAAACAATTGGGCATAGACCAATTGGTCCGCTATCCGTGGGCAGCGCGCCAAGCGGTTGATTTCCAAATAAGTTTGGACATTCTGGAGTTACATCAAACCACCAGCGGCCAAAGCCGTTTTTCGGTGCAGTGGCAGTTGAAAAAAGCCGATCAAGCTGCAATTGGCAAGCGTTTTGATTGTAGCGAAGCGGCAGGCAAGGGCGCCGAAGCCAGTGTTGCGGCGCAAAGCCGTTGCTTGACAAGGCTGAGCGTAGAATTAGCGGATGCGGTGCGGCAGGCGGCTCACTAGTAGATTCTGTCCGGTATCTCAATCCGCAGCCATTGCTGCTCCGGTTTCGTCGAAGCGCAACACATTTGTCTCGCCATCTGCATCGGTAATTTCGGCTTCGGCTAGCGAGCCGCTAGAGTGGTAGGTGTAGACATGGCGCAATTCCACTTCGCCGTAGACCCGTTTTTCCAATAGCATTAGACGTTGTTCGGTGTCGTAACAGCCGCGAAAGTAAGTGTTGCGGTTTTCCAGATGGCTTTCATCGGGAAGTTCGTTAACGAGTTTTAGCGGTAATTTCACACCGCTGTAGCTGATGAAATAGCGGCAGTCGCAGTTTTCCAATTCCACTTTTATATTCCCAGGTTAAAAACCAATTCCCGCAAGTTTTGTGCCGAATTAACCAAGCCGAATTGCCTGGCTTGGCTGCCGGTTTCAGTCGAAATAGCTGTGGTAAATCGGTCGTCGCCATGGCAAATTGTCGGTTTTGCTACAGGCTTCTAGGCCTTGTTCCGGTTCTGCAATGTCACAATTGCGTCATAGCTAACTTAAGTCGACCACTGTATGCGCCTAGCCTGGCAGGCTAGCGCGCATGGCATGAGGTATCGGTGGTTCTGGCGTTCCCGCTGGCTTTGTTTTTGCTTGACCTAGGTTTTAAAGCAGCCTGGTGCGTATGAAACTCTTTCTGGATTGGTCCTCATATGAAAACGCCGGTATGGGCGATGCCTACGCCGACATTCCCAAACACGGTGCCGATTTCGCCAAGGCCGTGGCAGTGTGCATCGGCAGCAAACAATGCGAACGGGATGCCAAAGGGGTGATGTGCCCCAGTTTTAGGGTGACGCAAAATGCCGGCTTATCGCCGGGTGGGCGGGTGAGGGCGTTGAAGGCGGCTTTGAATGCCGATGATGATGCGGCTTTTTTCAATCCGGAACTGGCCGAAACCATGGCCTTGTGCATCAGTTGCAAAGGCTGCAAGCGCGAGTGCGAGAACGAAGTCGATATGGCCCTGATCAAGGCCGAATTTCTGGCGCAGCAAGTGCAACGCAATGGCTTGACGCTGAGGCGTCGGTTGTGGGCAGAATTGCCGAAAATACTGCGTTGGCGCGCGCTCAGACCCTTAATCCAGTGGCGCAATCGCCTGCCGCTACTGGCGCGTTTGGGTGAAGCTTGGCTGGGAATCAGTGCCAAAGTCCGCTTGCCCGAACCCGCCTCGCAACCGTTTCAGGTGCCGGCCCAATCCGAATCCAGTTTGAGCCCGGAATTGGCCGACAAACAAGTCGTACTGCTGGTCGATACCTTCAATTATTACTTCAATCCCGCTGCCGCCGAAGCCGCTAAAAAGCTGCTGAATAGCGCCGGTTATCATGTGCATATCGCTACGCCCTTGGCTGGTGATGAACCGGATCGGCCCTTGTGCTGTGGCCGCACCTATTTTTCCAACGGTCTGATCGATAAGGCCCGCATCGAAGCGCGACGCATGGTGGCGGCGCTAGCCGAGCATGTTGCTGCTGGGCGCACGATTATTGGTTTGGAGCCGTCCTGCATCCTGAGTTTGCGCGACGAATATTTAAAGCTGGGCTTGGGCGAGCCTGCGCAAAAGCTGGCGGAAAAAGTTTTATTGTTGGAAGAGTTTATCGTCCGCGAGCAAGCCGGCAAGCGCTGGCCCATTTCCTTTCAAGCCATTCCCGGCGTCAGCAGTTTGCTGTTGCACGGCCACTGTCATCAAAAAGCGGTCGGGGCGATCAAGTCGGTGCGCAAGTTGCTGAAGCAATTGCCCAACCTTAAGTTTGAGCTGATCGAGTCGTCTTGCTGCGGCATGGCCGGCAATTTTGGCGTCGAAGCCGAACATTACGACCAAGCTCAAGCCGTGGCTGAGTTAGCTTTATTTCCAGCGCTGCGTGCCGAACCCGACGCACTGCTTGTCAGCAACGGTTTCTCTTGTCAGCAGCAGATCGGCAATGGCGGCTTCGCCAAGCCGCTGCATCTGGCCGAAGTACTTTGTTTAGCCTTACCTGCAGAGGATTGATGCGATGAAATTAACTATAGATAAACGTTACCTCCAACAACTGCTTACCGATCACCCGCGCTTGCAAAGCTTAAACGACCAATTGCGTTTCGGCACCAAGGCGCAAATCCCTTACGATTTACTCAGCGAGGCGGAATTAGCCAGTCTGGCCGGGATTTACTCGCAGCAAGGCGAAGCCCTGCAACAGCAAGCGGCCTTACTGATTGCCTTGCAAGCGGCTCTGGCCGACGACAGCCATCGCTACAACGTCGATCAACTGGAAATACTGCTGCCGGCGATCGCCAACTATCTTTTGGATGGCGGCATACGCGGCTGGCTGTTTCACGTCGAGTCTTCCGGCAGAACCTTGGCCTATCTGGTCACCCGCCTGGATTACACCCCACCGGGCGAAGAAGAAGCAGGGCGGATCTTGATCGAATTGAAAGCCAACACCAAGGGCAAAATCGTCGTGGAAAGCTTGATTATCCGTAGTAAGGATTTGGCTGATAAAACCATCCCGGAAATCTTCGCCACCAAAGGCTATTTAAAAGAAACTCCGGAATTAATTGCCAGTTACGACGAGGCATCCGTACGCTATTTCGATTGGCGGGCGCGCTACGGCGAGCAGTTTTCCGGTTGGGGAACGGGCGAATACGCCGAGGACCCAACCGCCAGCCATCGCAGCAGCGACTGGACGCGGAAGAACACAGTAGTCATGTCCTCCGGCGGCGGGATCTGCCGCTTGGTTAACGACGAGAATATCCTCAGCGAACGGGCTTTGAGCCTGGATGCCTCCGGCGACATTCTCGGCACTTATCTGCGGAAGGCCGGCAAAAGCATGCGCTACGACAGCAAAACCGAAAGCGCCATGGAAGCCGCCAAAGCCGAAGTGCCCAAGGGCATGTTTACGGAAATGCCGGTGCATGGTTATATCTTGATGTTTCATCTGGAATTGCATCACCACGTCTGGGTGTATGTCGATGACACCCAGCCTTATGTTTATCAACCGGAATTGAAACAAAAGCTGATCCTGCCACCGGAACAAACCGATCTGATCGACATCCTGACGGCGGAAATGGACATGTTGATGGACGATATCGTTGCCGGCAAATCCGGCGGTACCACGGTATTGTGCGCCGGTCCGGCGGGAGTGGGCAAAACGCTGACTGCCGAAGTGTACTCGGAAATCATCAAGCGGCCTTTGTATCGGGTGCATTCCGGGCAATTGGGATTAAACGTCGCCGAGATGGAAAAAACCTTGAAGGACACTTTGATTCGCGCCCAGCGCTGGGGAGCGGTGATGCTGATCGACGAAGCCGACGTTTACATCAAAAGCCGCGCCGACAACCTGGCTTCCAACGCCGTGGTCGGCGTGTTTTTGCGGGTGCTGGAGTATTTCAATGGCCTGCTGTTTCTAACCACCAATCGGGTGGACGACATCGACGAAGCCATCATTTCCCGCTGTATCGCCATGCTGCGGTACCACGCCCCGGACCATGCGGATAGATGCAAAATTTGGCGGGTGATGACCGAGCAATTTAGTTTGCCGGTCAAGGAAGAATTGATTGACGAACTGGCGGCTATTTTTCCTGGTGCTACCGGTCGCGACATCAAGGGCTTGACTAAACTAGTCGCCAAGTTCTGCCAGCAAAAACAACTGGCGCCGGAACTGGATGTGTTCAAGCGCTGCTCGGTGTTTAGAGGCTTGGAGTTGTTGGATCAAGCCGCGTAATCAGTGGTCTGCAGAATACAATTAGCCAGCGTATTGTTTCTATATTAAAAACAATAAATTGCTATATTCATGTATTGTTGAATTTATATAAGCATATATAGTGAAAGCGAGTTTTCGTTTCGACCCATTGACGGTCCTGGAGGCCAAATGAAGATCGCTAAGATAGGAAATGCCGGTATCGCGATACTGCTTCTAGTGATAGCTGGCTTGTTAGGGGTATTACCGCTGGGATTGGTGGTCTCCGTTTTAGTGTTTGCGGCATTGATGCGTGGCAGTATTCTGTTGATTGAAAAGGCTATCGACAACGCCGCGCATGCTAATGAGATCGATAGGCATTGATTGCCAAAATACACTCGCCGCCGAAATATCGTTGCTCCCGCATCAGCGGGAGCCAAGTTACAGCGATCTCCGGCTTTCGCGACTCTTGTTGCTCACATTCAAAGCGGATGTATTTGACATAGTCTCCGCCATTGGATTGAATGAGGCCTAATGGTGTCCACATTATTGCTGGCGGCTGCAAGTATCGCTCTGCGGCTTCAGCCAAGTAATGGTCAAAAATAACGGCGCTTATTTGCTGTCGAGGACAACGATCCCATCCCATTCTCGCGGCGGTATTTCATGATATTCCAAAGCTTTTTGAAGATAAAAACGGCTGGGGCCGTCGTTGGCGTCCAGAGCCAATGCTGCTTGAAATAGGCGGCTGGCTTTCGGCCACTGGCCTTGTTGGAACGCTTCTAGACCATCGGCAAATAGGCCGTTGACTTCGTTCAACTCCGGATGGCTACCGTGTCCAACGATTTCCACTAGCGTCACCGGTTCCAAACGGCCCACCACCCGGAACGTGCCCATCGGTCGAGTAACAATGTCATTCAAATCGGTGACTATGCTATGCGATGCCAAAATGCGTGTGCCCAGATACTTGTTTACGCCCTGAATCCGCGAGGCGATGTTGACTGTATCGCCGATGGCCCGGTAGTGGCTCGAGCTGCCGGCGTCCAAACTGCCCAGCGTTAGTTCGCCTTCATGCAAGCCTATCCGGGTGGCGAGCGGTGTATGACTTGAGGGTAGATTGAATGACGCTACCGCTGCGGCCATTTCCAGTGCGGCTAAGCAGGCGGCGCGGCGCTGGTCGCTTGCTGGTAAATCGAACCAGACCGCCATCATCGCGTCGCCAGTGACATCGGCGATCACGCCGTCGTGCGATACCACAGGATGTCCCAAAACCTGGTAATAAGTATTCAAAAGCGCCCACATTTCACGCGGTGAATATTGGGCAGCGATGGTGGTATAGCCTTCGATGTCTGTGGCCAGACACAGACCGGAAACATCTTTTTCGCTTCTTGCGATGCCGGCGTTGGCCGTTTCGGTCCATTGTCCTGGCGCTGCAGGCAACATGCCGACCCATTGCGGGAACACTCGACTGACGAATTCAAGTATCCGCCCGCGTTCGCGCATTAAATCGTAGCGCGACCAGGCCAGACTGAGCAGCCAGGACAGTGGCAACTGAATGAATACTGGCCCGGCGACTGGCAACCACCAATTGTGCTGGGCGAACAACCAGATAGCCGAGCCGACGTAAGCTAAAGTGAAGGTCAAGCTGAGGACGATGCCGGGCCAACCGGCAAAACCGAAAAGCAACAGGGCGACAAGCAAACCAAATAGGCTGGAAAATATCCAGCCCGGCGCGGGAGTCTCGATGAAGCGGTCTTGCAACAAGTTGGCGAATTGCGTGGCCAGGATTTCTACGCCGGCCATTTTGCCGGTACGCGAATCGGAATAAGGGGTTGGGAAAAAGTCCGATTTGCCCGGCGAAAACTGGCGATTGGCCCGCCCAACAAACACGACTTTGCCTTGCAAATTATCGACTTTGCCTTCGTAAACATCAGCGTAGGATTCCATGCGCAGGGTGCGCGGTGGGCCGTAGTAATTGAGGTAGCGGCTGTCGCCATCGCAGATCAATTGCTTGCTTGTGCTATCCGGTTTGGCCGACTCTAGAGTTGGGCTTGCGCACGCTCGGCGCTGCTCAGTCAACCAAGCCGACAATGGCTGCTCAACCCGATTATCGCTAAGTGTTTGTTGGTAATAAAACCAGGCTAGGACCGGTAGGCTGGGTGCCTCGGCCAACGCATCATAAAAGGTCCAGGACTCGCGGATAGTGGCGTTTTCCGAGTCATTAATCAGATAAAACGGCGCGCTATCTAACGCCGCCTGAGCAATCGTCGGGGTTGGCGATAGTTTGCGCATGACTACCATCTGCTCGGATAAGACTGTCTCTGGCTCGCCTTCGCGGGCAATGGCGGGTATTTTATTACCATCCGAACATTCTTCCCGCCCGTAAAAATCCTCGACACCTCGGCGAAATTTTTGCACACATTCATTGATCAAGACCTTGCCGGCGGAGCGCATTGCACTAGCTAGCATAGGATCTACGCTCGGATTCGAGGCGATAAACTGTAAATCGAACACGATCAAACTCGCGCCTCGGCGGTTCAATTGGTCCAGTAGTTTTGAGTGAAACTCTCGCCAGCGAGTCAAGTCTTGGCCCACGCTTAAGCGCGTTTCGGAGATTTCGTCCATCGCAACAATCACAATTTCATCGGGCGGTAATTGAGTACCTCGAATTTTGAACAAGGCGTCTAGGCCCAATTTGCTTTCTATATTGAAAGCGATATTTACGAGTGTGCTTAACAAAAACCCGAATAGGGTAATAACAACGATGCGTGACGAACGGGCCATAAGTTGTGCCAGTCTCGACAATTGATATGACGGCGGACTGCACGTGCGATCCGCCGTCATTTATTTAGAGGTTTATATAGAGGAATTAATTGAATGCGGCATCGATTTCTGCTTGTGTATAGCAGACTTCATATTGATACCCGCTCAAGTAGAAGGTGTTGCAGTAAGAACCTTCAAACACGGCTTTTACTGAAACAAAAAACTTCGCTTTAACTTCTTTATTATTTTTTAAAATCACACCGTCGACAGGGCCGGTAATTTCCATCGCGTTCATTACGGCTTCGTCTACGCTAAGAATTTGGGTTTCGCAGTCTCCGTTATTTGCCCCCGTTGCTTGATTGCCTTGTCGAGCATCTTTACTCGTAGCGCCATCTTTGCCTGGCGTAGGCGATTTAGTGCACGGCTTGACTTCTTTTCCGGTCAGGGAATCAATTACGACCGATTGATTCGTTTTAAAATTAATACCTTCCGCCAATATTGCTGTTTGTTTAACTAGAACAGGTACTGACGAGCTTTGTTTTACTGGAGTGGTGGGTTCACATTCTTTTTTATCGCACGCAATAATTAAGGTACTCATCAATAGAATGGTCGCCGCTTGCATTTTTCTCATTATAGTTCTCCTGTTTTTAAAAAAGCCTGGTTGAAATTAGCCGGCAAATTAATAAAACAAACTCAATTTGACGAATAATTGCCGCTCAGGGATAAAAGGGCTAAGTTGGGGGCCACTGGCATCGAATACGCTTTGATAAACAAAGTTATTATCGAATAAATTACGGCCTTCCAACGCTAGCGTGCCCAACCTATTGGGAAGACGATAGCCCAACATGGCATCGAAAACCCAGAAGCTCGCGCTGTCGCCTGTAAATCTGGGCGCATTGGCCGGAAGGCCCGTTAGCAGGCGACTCGATGTCGCGTGCTGATCGACAAAAGTGCCGGAAAACTTGCCAAATAGCCCGGAAGTATGAAACAGGTTAATGGACAAAGGCACTTGATGTGAGGCGACACTGCGCGGGTTCGACGGGTCTAGGCTATTCGTAAATTCGCGTTTGAATTTCTCGAAGCGATATTCGCTTTTTAAGGTTAGCCAGTCACTGGGTGACCAGTAAAGGTAAGCCATGTGTGTTGCTTCATTCCGGCTAAATTGCGTGGAAAGATTGCTAATCGACTGCTGACTGTCACGCCAGATAATTTCACCGCCCATAAAGAGATTTTTTGTTGGCTTGTAATCTAAACCCGCTGCATATTGCCATGCGGTAGCGCCATTGTTTTCGTCGTAAAATTGGTTAAAACCGGCTATCTGTGTGGGCTCTATGGTTTGATTGTTAGTGAGTGGTCTTTTGATGGTCCTGAATACTGCGCTACGTAATGTCAGGTTCTCCATGGGATTCCAAATAAGGCCAAATTTAGGATTTAACTGATACTTTTTAAATGTGGCGTCTTCGTAAGAGTCGTAACTCAAACCCAGAGTAGTATTAAAGTTAGATGACAGTTTGTATTTTAAATAACTGTATATATTGAAATACTCTGTTTGCCATTGGCTAAGTCGAGAAAATGTAAATAGTGGGCTTGTTGTCACTGCAAAAGGCGGTGTGCTTCTTCTTCCCAAACTTCTCGATAAGATGTCATTCTCAGAATTGATATAACCGGCCCCACTGGTAATGTCAAAGTCTTGCTTGTTAAATATGTACTGCAGCTCGGTTTGGTAGCTTTTAATGTCCAATATATCGTCAGTAAACCGGTTGAAGCTAATTGGACCAGCGACGGTTAATATACGGTCATTAATTTCGTTCTCGCGGGTCGTGTAGAAAGACGAAAATAATATATCCTGATGGTTATCGATCCGGTAATGTGCGCCTACTCTAACAGTATCTTGCTTTATATTTTGTCTTTGGTTCCTCGCGTTGAACCCATTCAACCGAAAAGCAGTATCCCCGCTACGAACGTCCTCCGTCTTTAATTCCACCTGCACATTCATATCTTGAGTGATGGCGTACTGGGCAAACGCATTGTAAATATCTTGTTTATAGTCGTCGTTTTGCCGAAAGCCATCGGTTTGATAATGAAATTGCCCAAAACTCATTGAGAGCTTGTCGTATACGCCGGAGACAATGGCATTATTGGTCAGCGTGTTGCGACTGCCGTAAGCGCCATTCAAGACCATGTGCGCACCGTTTGCAGTGTAAAGGGAGTCGTATTCGTTAACTGACAAACTTCCCGGCCCGGTACTGTTAAGAATCCCAATATTTTCACCGGTCAATTGTGGCTGCACAGGCGTGATATTAATCGGTTGCAGCAACTGCGCCTGTAACAGTTCGCTAGCGCGGGCGACGCGGTAACGCGGTTGACCGACGTAAGCATCCGATAGAAAACGGTGTGCGGACGGTTCGGTGGTGTCATGGCCTAAGGACTTCCAGGCTTCCTGCAACGCCACCCGACCAAAGCCCAGATCGTTATAAATACGTGCCAGATTGGCGGTGCGGGCCGCAGCGTCTTCGTCCAGCAGCAGTTTCGAACGGTACACACCACGGTTTTCGTTCAGTTCTATCGACTGTTGCATATCCCGCAAGGCTTCGACCGGACGGTTCAATGACTGTTTGCGCAGTGCATCGTAAAAATAAGGCGTGGGGTCGTTCGGATCGCGCTGCTTTGCTATGTCGAATTGATCGCCGGCTAAGTTTGGGCGTTTTTCTTCGTAATATGCTTTACCTAAGTAGCTGCGTAACAAGGAATTGTTTGGGTCCAGAATCGCGGCGATTTCCAGATCTCGACGACCCGCTTCCAGATCGCCGCTGCGGATTTTCGCTAGACCCAAGCCCAGCCGAGGCAATGGCGCGGTAGAGTCAAGTTGTACTGCAGATTCGAAATGTTGTAACGCTTTAGAGGTATCCACTCTGAATAGTTGCGAAAAGCCCTGCACGGTTTGAGTTCTTTCCAAATTGGGGTCCAATGCAAAGGCTTTGGCGGCCGATTCTGCGCTTTCGTGGCGCAAGCCCAGTGCCAGTTGCAACTCGGACAGCCGCGCCCAGGTCATGGCGTCCCTAGGCGCGAGCTGACTGGCGCGCTGCGCCGTTGCCAAGGCTTTTTCCAGTTCGAATCCGGCTTGTTGGCTATAGGATAGTGCTGAATAGGCAATCGCCGATTCCGAGTTAGCCGCGACTGCGCGCTCCGCTAGATTCAGCGCCTCGGCTTTACGATTTTGAGTTAGCGCCAGAATACTTTCCAGTGCCATCGCATCGGCGTCATTCGCATTACTGGATCGCAAGACCTGTAAATCTTGCATCGCCAACTGGCTTTGCCCGGCGGTTAGTCTGATCGCGGCCCGTGTTTTCAAAAATATTGCAGACTGTTCTGCCTGCGGCGTCTGCTCCAAAGTTGTAAGCGCTAAATCGACCCGACCTTGCCGATAATTCTGAATCGTGGCCTGTATGGCAGGGGATAAGGGCGCGTCGGGCTGGGAATGGGGTAACAGCGCTGGGTAATACAATGCCCAGTTCACCGCATCGGCGGGCTTAAGGTCGATTTGCGCGCGCGGGGCCTGTCCTAACAAGGTTTGCCCCGCCTCTCCGGCTTTTAAATAAATGTCGCCATAGCTATTGAAAAATCGCACAGCGCCTTCGTAAACCCATAACTCGGCGCTGGCATCGTCGGCGCGTAGCGCAAACTCCGTGCCTTCCGGTCCGGCGTTGGCGATAGGTGTAGTGATTTGTAGCTGCTTGGGCGTGCGGCTGATGAAATGCACAAAGCCTTTTAGCAAATCCAGCCAGGTTGCTTTGCTGGGGTCGATACCGTTGAGTGTAAGTACGGTGCCTTCGGCAAGGCGGAGGGTGATACCGTTGGGTAGTAACAAGGATGCGCGGCTATTGGCTTCGACTCTGATTCGACTGCCTTCGCAAAGCGATTGCTCTAACTTCGCATCTTGCCATTGGCCTTTGGCAGTAGCATCGTAAAACAAGGCGCCTTGCAGCGAAACCAGTTTGGCAGCCTTTTCAAAGTCGCAGCCCGTTTCAGTTGCATTGGTTTCTGCCAAGCATATTGGCGTGAATAAAACCATGAAGCAAATCACAAGGCGGCGCATTTTATCTCCAGAAAGCTATTTTTTTCGGATGATAAAGTCAGAGTCCCTCACTGATCAAGGTAATATTTAACACTGGTCGATAATAAGCTCTTTTTGTCAATTGGCCTGAAGTGTAATAACGATGATGAATTGTGTTAAATCGCGCTATCTGACTCACCAAGCGGCCGGCGGGGTATTTTCGATTCTGAGGGTTTTTTCATCGACACTGATATAACCACCCTTAGTGAGTTCTTTCATTACCTTATTAATCATTTCTCGAGACGATCCAACCATTGTCGCCAACTCTTGCTGGGTTGGGCGGTTATGAATCACAAACACGTCGCCGTCTTTTTCTGCCATGTCTTGCAGTACTTTAATGGTGCGTTCGTAAACATTCGACAAGGCCATTTGCTTGACTTTCTCGGTTAGAAAACGGACTTTTTCCGATAATACTTTGAGTAAGGCAATGGCTGCATCAGGGTGCAGTTTCAACCAGTGAATAAAATCGGCTTTGCCAATCACCGCGCAGACGGTCTTTTCCTGGGCTTCGACAGCGGCGGAACGGGGTTCGTCTGTCAGCAAGGCCAATTCACCGAAATATGAACCTGCTTCCTGCATCAATAAAGTTACTTCCTTGTCTTTGTCGTTGCTACCGAACACTCGAACTTTGCCGGACAGAATAACGTACATTGAATTGGTCTGGTCGCCCTCGGCGATGATCATCGCCTTTTTGGGGAATTTAATAACCTTGGCCCGAGATGCCAAGGCTGCCAAAGCCTCCTCGGGCAAATCGGCGAGAAAAGGGATGTTGCTTAGGTTGGCGATGACTTCTGCTTGCATGATGATCGGCTATAACGGGTTGGTTTAGTGAAGTGCCGCATTTCGTTAACGGTCTGTTATTTTGTTACGCCTAGGACACTCGGAATCCGTGCCGCAGGTTAAGTATTTCACAGATTTCCAGTCAATTAAATCACAGACATCCAACTTTTGCGGCAATAGACTGCTGAAGATATCCATGCATAACGTTTATGCGAGTTTCCGCATGCCAACCCGTCGCATACTGGTTATGTCACGCCAGATAAATCCCGCGACATTTGCAGCGAATTATGAAAGAGGTCGATATGGTTCTGCGCGAAGCACTATTAATGTTGGTGGTGTTGCTTTATGGTTTTTGGATGGGGCGTGTTGGCTTAATTGATTACTGGCCGGCAGATAGTGAATCGCTGAGAAATGTTGCCTCTGCGCCGCCGATTGCAATGCCCGTTAGCCAGCAAAATGCCTTAGCCAGTGCCGGTTCTTCATCTATGCGGGAAATATCAGCGGGCAATAGCGCCATCAGCCAACGGCAGAAGCCAGTTGAACGAACCCCAGTGCTCAAAGCCGAGCCACAATCGGCCACTCCATCATCGCTGGAAGCCCCGAGGAACGCCCTATGGCAAGCGCCAACCCAGAATATTGAGGGCAACATTGTTATTTCCCTGGAAGCCGCTGGCGTGTCGCAAGAAGAGGCGCAAAGCCCGCCGGAAAACATTTTTGGTTTAATCATTCTGACAAATTAGCAAGGAACAGCCGCTCAAGTCTGATCAAAACACTGCTGTAACGCACAAAAAGCAAGCCTTACCTACCGAAGATCCCGCAGTCGCAGTGATACCCATTAATCTAGTTCGAATGCAAAACTACCGCTATTCGCAGTGGAATTTGTCACAGCTTTCTAGGGTGCCGAACGCCTAAAGTATCAATACCCGCTCACGTTCACAAACCGTTAGATGGGGATGCGGCTGGCAAGCAATATTGTCGGTATCGCAGTCGTTGGGCCGGCGGTGTGCCGGCCTCATAACTTTATTAAGGAGAAAGACAATGTCTCAAAAATCCAAATTCGATAAAGACCTGAAAGTCTTGCAAGCAGACGATTTAAATCGGGTATCCGGCGGTTTGATTGGTCCGGATCAAGATTTAAGCCAATTTCCGCGCAAATTTTGGCCGGTCATCAATCCCGGCGCGTTCAATGTCAAAACCGTTGCGGCCAATCTCGTCGTGAGATAAGGCTTTTTAAATTATTTAGGAGAACTGTCATGTCAAACAAAACTACTCGAATTTCTGCCGATGAGTTATCCAACTTCGCCGCGCAAGGTATCGAACGCGCCTTGGAAGCCCGCGAGGCCGCAGGCGTGGAATTGAATCAGGAGCAACTCGATCAAGTCAGCGGTGGAGCCTCGTTAAGCCTGGTGCTAAGCAAAGGCATCATCGCCGGTGGCCCCTGGTTTGATCAGTTTAGAGGATTGAATAATGTCATTACCAATCCGGGTGCCGGTGGCTTGGCCGGTGGCTTAGCGGGCGGCCTGCAAGGAGCAACCCGGCTGGGTTGATAGGGCCATGACCTCGGAAAACGCAGTGTTATGCCCCAGCGCGCAGCCGGAATGGGAGGGTGCCCAAGTCATCGGCGTGATGGCCGGCACCGCGGATAAGCCGGAAATGGCCTATCTGAGTGCCCCGCAACCCGTGACCGAGCAATTGCTCGAATTGGCCGGTCCTGTCAGTCCGGCGGAAGTGTTTCGTTTCTCGGCGCCTTGTGCTTGCACCGGTTGCGGGCACTACGCGGAGACGGAATCCAAATGCCGATTGGCGGAAAAAGTCGTGCGCTTTACGCCGACAGTCACCGAGCAATTACCGGTTTGCGCGATTCGTGCCGACTGTCGTTGGTGGCTACAGGAAGGCCGCTCGGCATGTTTTAGATGTCCGCAAGTGGTGACCAATAACCTCAAGCCGACCGAAGACATGCGGCGGGCGGCCGACTACGGCGTTCTCTGAGGATTTTGGTCACAATGTAAAAATGGTGAGAAGGAAATGGCGTTATGAAACATGATTTATTTCGACAACAAGCCTTGGACTTTAAAAAAGACAAGCCCTTAGGGGAGGTTATTCACGTGGAATCTTTGTCGTATTCCTTTCTCACCGCTTTAGCTGTCAGCAGCGCTTTGCTGCTCATAGCCTTTGCATTCTGGGGCGAATATACCCGCAAATCCCATGTGAATGGCTACTTGTCGCCGAGCATGGGTTTGATCAAGGTATATCCGCCGCAGGCCGGTACATTGATTGAAAAACACGTACGCGAAGGACAAGCCGTCAAGGCCGGCGACACCTTATTCGTGTTATCCACCGAGATAAGTTCGCGGGAAACCCCGCAAGCTCAGGCGGCGGCAATAGATCAATTGAAACAGCGCCGGGAGAGCCTGGAAACCGAGCTGGTCAAACAGGAGCAAATCGACCAGATTCAATACCGGTCCGTGGTGGATAGACTACACGGCATGCAACGCGAGTTGCAGCAGGTCGAGAGCGAGATAGCCACCCAGCAGCAGCGCCTGGCCGGTGCCGCCGCGACCTCGCAACGCTATCAACAACTATTGACCACGAAGTTCGTCTCGGCGGTGCAAGCACAGCAAAAACAAGACGAATGGCTAGATCACCAAGCCAAGCTGCAAGCCTTGCAGCGGGTGCAGATGTCCTTACAACGTGACATCCGCTCCGCACACTGGGAAGCGGACAGTAGCCAGATGAAATTTAAAAACCAGCGCGCCGCCATAGAACGCAATATTTCGACTTTGGCCCAAAACATTACCGAATCCGAGTCGCGCCGTAATATCGTGATCACCGCGCCGCACGACGGAACTGTTACTACTATCCTGGCCGAACAAGGGCAAAACGCTACGACACCCAACCCATTGCTGTCCATTCTGCCGCTAGGCGCCAAATTGCAAGCCCAATTATTGGTGCCATCCAGCGCGGTGGGCTTTGTCGAACAGGGCCAGACTGTTTCGGTGCGTTACCAAGCTTTTCCTTATCAACGTTTCGGCAGTCATCAAGGCCGCATCGTCGAAATCGCCAAAACCCTGATTACCCCCAAAGAAGCCGATTTGCCGGTGACTTTGCAAGAGCCGGTCTACCGAGTCACCGTCGAGATCGATAAACAGGCGGTGCAAGCGTATCGGCAGGATATTCCGCTGCAATCCGGCATGTTGTTGGACGCGGACATTTGGCTGGATCATCGCCGCCTGATCGAATGGGTGTTCGATCCACTTTACAGCATTCTAGGACGGGTTTAACCATGGCTATGCAACATATCCTCGACTTTTCCGGTCGCAAAAAAACGCCGCTGATTCTGCAAACCGAAGCGGCTGAATGCGGCCTGGCCTGCCTGGCGATGGTGGCCAACTTTCATGGTCACCGGGTGGATTTAGCCAGCCTACGGCAGAAGTTTTCGCTGTCGCTGAAAGGCTCGACCTTGAACCATCTGATTCAGATCGCCAACCAACTGCATCTGGGCTCGCGTCCGGTGAGGGTGGATATGAACGAGCTCAGCAAGCTTAGTCTACCGGCTATCTTGCATTGGGACTTCAATCATTTCGTGGTGTTGACCCAGGTCAAACGCGGCATAGCCACGATACTCGATCCGGCCAAAGGCAGCGTCCAATTGCCTTTTACCGAAGTCTCCAAACATTTCACCGGTATCGCCTTGGAGTTGCAGCCCACCCAATCGTTTACCGTAAAAACGGAACGTCAACAAATCAAATTATCCCGTCTGATCGGCCAGTTGAATGGTGCCTCTAGCGCTACCTTGCAAATCATTTTATTGGCTGCAGCCATTGAAGTGTTTGCAATCGTAGCGCCTTTTTTTATGCAACTGGTGGTGGATAACGCCGTCGTTGCTCGGGATACCAATTTACTCACAGTACTGGGTTTGGGCTTTTTACTGTTGGCCTTGATTCAAATTTGGATAACTACTCTGCGTTCCTGGGTGGTGTTGGTGCTGAGTACTTCAGTTAACTTACAGATGATGAGCAATCTGTTCGGGCATTTATTGCAATTGCCGATGAATTTTTTCGAGAAACGCCACCTGGGCGACATCGTCTCGCGTTTCGAATCGTTAAACGTGATTCAAAGAACCCTGACCACCAGCTTTCTGGAAGCGATCATCGACGGGGTGATGGCGCTCGTTACCTTAGGCATGATGCTAGTGTATAGCTGGAAACTGGCAGCCATCGTCAGCCTGGCTGCGCTGCTTTACGGGATATTGCGTTTGGCTTCGTTTGCGCCGTTGCGCAGCGCTAGCGAAGAACAAATCCTGCGGTCTGCCAAGCAGCAAACCAATTTATTGGAAACCGTACGTGGCATTCAGAGTGTGAAATTATTCAACCGGCAGATGCAACGCCGGAATGGTTATCAAAACTTGATGGTCGATCATTTCAACGCCGGCATTCGTGTGCAAAAACTGAATATTATTTATCGGGCGCTTAACAGCTTGTTGTTTGGCGTGGAAAACATCGCAGTGATCTGGCTAGGCGCTTTATTTATCCTGGATGGCGGTTTTTCGGTGGGGATGCTGTTTGCGTTTATGTCTTTTAAAGACCAATTCACCCACCGGGTTGGTAGTTTCATTGAAAAAGGCATCGAATTCAAAATGCTGGGCTTGCACACCGAACGGGTTGCGGACATTGCGCTGGCGGAAGCTGAGCAGGAGCAGTTTAGCGGTGCCCGCCACGAGCAGTTACCTGCATCCATTCAAATCCGCAATCTGGCTTTTAGCTACGCGCCTTCCGAACCGCCGGTGCTAAAAAACCTGAACCTGGATTTTGCTGAGGGGGAGTCGGTAGCGATCATTGGCCCATCCGGTTACGGCAAAACCACGCTGGCCAAATTGATCCTGGGTCTGTTGCAGCCTAGCGCCGGCGAGATTTTGATCGGCGGCGTTCGCTTGAACCGCATCGACAGCCACGATTACCGCAACATGGTGGCGGCGGTGATGCAGGAAGATCAATTATTCGCCGGTTCGATTGCCGACAATATCTGTTTCTTCGACCCGGAACCGGATCAAGCCTGGGTCGAAACCTGCGCCCAGCTGGCGGCGGTGCACCAAGACGTAATGACCATGCCCATGGCTTACAACACGCTGATCGGCGATATGGGAACGGTGCTGTCCGGCGGCCAAAAGCAGCGGGTGTTGCTGGCTCGTGCTTTATACAAACGCCCCAAAATTTTGGTGCTGGACGAAGCCACCAGCCATCTGGATGTTGCGCGCGAAAAACTGGTAAATGGCGCGGTGCAACAACTAAAACTGACTCGAATTATTATCGCCCATCGTCCAGAAACCATCGCTTCGGTAGATAGGGTGATTGATTTACAGGCCATCGCCAACGCGGCGCTGAACGAACAGGTTTATAGGTACCAGGCTGCTTAGATGTCTCAAATGGTAGGTTGGGCTGAGTCCAATGAAGCCCAACGCCCTGATCTTGTTGGGCTTGGCTCTGCCCAACCTACATTTAAAGTTTAAGACAGCTTCAATTAGGAGAGGAAGCCTGCGGGCAACGATCCCGCAGTCTCCAATTCAATCACATCAGGTTTTGCTTCCAACCCTGTAAATTAGAGGAATGCTGTCATGAATATGCTTAATTCGATACTCTCCGCAGTGACAATGACTTTAATCTGCGCTACGGCTGTTGCCGCACCCGCGGACATTAACAAAATCTTCAGTAAGCTGCCTTCGATTACCCAGTATGAACGCACTTGTTTGCTATCGTCCGCGACGGCAACCGAGTTGAAGGCTTGTATTGCCAATATGCCGAATACCGAATACTACAGTAGAGTCAGAGCAAAAAGTTTAAGCCGCCTGGATCAATTGAATACGATAGCGGCGGATTTGAATGCCAGCCCGGATTTAACGCCGATGGAAAAATTTTGTTTGTTTACTTCAACGCCAGCCTGCATGGATGCTTGTGTTCAGGGTTGGGTGTGTCCCTAGTGAAAATTGTGGTTGCGATACGCCGCGCAGAGGGCATTTGTCAGTGAGGACTGTCCCTATTTTGCTGGATTCAATATAAAATCCCAGTCGAACTTTTACCTATTTTCGACGGGATTTTATGAGTACGGCTTCTGAAACGCACGCATCCAACGATATTTTCTCCGACGCTTTCTTGCTGGGCAATTTAGGTGCACCATTTATTTTGGGTATGGCGATAGGCTATTTTGCCAAAAAGATGCTGCGCACTGCTTTGTTTCTGGGTGGGGCGTTGGTGTCGATTTTGTTCGTTGCCGAATATTACGATCTGATCAACATCAACAATATGGCCTTGGAAAATGCAGCTAACTCAGCCGCTGAGGTTGCCAAGGAATCCGGCAGTTTCTTGCTGGACCGGCTGGCGGTATTTACCAGTCGGGGCGTTAGTAGCGCGGGCGGCTTTTTTATCGGGTTTAAACTCGGCTAAAGCGGGTTTTATTTGCTTTGCAGCGTGTTTAACTTGGGCCGTTCGCATCTACTATTTGCCGGCCAGCGTTCTGTTCAAATGCTCTTTTCGTTTGATTTCATAGTTCCCAACACCTTGGGAACTATGAGTTTTGGCCTCAACTAGTCAGACTATTCCCCAACTCATCGGGCACGCTTACACGATACCATCCCTTAATTTCGACTAGGAAAAATGCCTTGTGTGGCTACACAATATTTGACACCCAAAACAGGCGAACGGATATACAGGGGCTGGTTTCCACCTGAAAGGCCCACTGAGGTTGTTGCGGATGCGGAAGTGCTGATGGCTCGAGGGTCTAAAGACGCATTGGGTGTTGCGTTCGAATAAAGATTATCTCTGGATGCAGAAGTGGCCAACACTTTTCCAGAGGGATTGGTGTTGTTGCCAGCACTGCTGACCGCGTTCATCAATGCCGACACAGTTACGTTGGTTTGGGCTGAATGGGTGTGTGCTGGCATTTGGTTTGGGAGGATGGTGACAAATTCCGCGCCGGTTTCTTCGCCGACCTGAATAGGCGATAGCCCCGGACCTTGTCCGTCGCCGATTGGCGAACGACCACGGAGATCAGGTAACGCAAACGTCTGCACCCCATCGCCGCCATACTGCGTGCCCAATAACGAAAACAAGGCTGTATTTTGCTGAATGCTGAGGGTCTGTCCGGTGGCTTCTAAAAAGCCGCGTGGGCAAAAGTTATAGGTAAATGTGCAAATCTCTCCCAGAAAGGGGTCGGAGCCGCAAGCCGAGGCTGATACCGGTAATCCGGTGATAGCGATCATGGCCAGCTTCAAGAGTGGTTTGTTGAATGATTTTGACATGTTGAATACCTTTAATTGAAAGCGATATTAAGACGTTTGTTGGTAAGGACTGACACCAAGCCGATAGCCAGCAGCCAAACAGTTTCGGGCTCTGGCACTGTATTGGTGACTTGCTTGGTTACCGAATCGACTGTAATTAGGCTGGAGGCGTTTATCGAAAAGCTGCCGGAATCCGCCCCTCCGAATATCCTTAGATCCGGGTTGCTGTCGCCAAAGCTGATCAAATCGCCTGGGCTTAGCAGAAACGTCAAAAGCAGCGTGCCATCGTCGGATACTAGGCCACCTTTGCCGATACCGATATCGGTATTCGGGTCGCTAGGTATGCGTTTTTCGTTACCAAGAAAGGGATCCGAGATTATTTTAGAAAATACCAGTTCGGTGCCATCGGCTTTGTAAAACGCAATCAAGGATTGCGCAAATTCAGCATCATTGTTTAACGGCGGTGTGTCAGTTGCTTCGACTTCATGGCTGAATTGGAATTGCAAGCGCACTATGAAACTATCAACGACCGATTTGTTTTCAATCGAAAAGGTCAAGTCGCCGAAAAGAGGGCTGATACTGGACGGTTCGGTGCCGCCAATACCACTAGCACTTAAGTTGATCCCAAAACCATCTCCGATCTGGCTCAAGGTGCCTGACAAGGGGTCGGGGCCGGTAACCGTCGAACCGTTCAGCGTCGTAGTAGAGGTGGCCCCACCGATAATACTGGTCAGAGAGCCGGCCTGTGTAGCGTTTATCGGTCCTGACGGAGAGCCTGTGCTATCAAACTCTGCTGATCCGCGAATCACAATATTGCTGTCAAAGTTAGCCGCCCAAGTAGACTCTGAGTGCGCGCCTAACAACAATGTAAGCGCTAAAGCAATGCTGGTAAGCCGAGTGTAATGGTGTATCGATTTTGACACTATAGGCGGTATGCGCTGTAAACCAAGATCAGCGCGCTTTTTAAATGTAATTGATTCCATATTGATACCTTTTGTTTGCTTAGATTTGGCGATTTATCAATTAGTTTTAGCTATTTGAACTGGCTGTTTTGCACAGCTATTGGTCTTGCTATTTATTGATGTTTCATGAAATAAAATCTAGTTTGTCTAATAGCTATTGACAGGCAATTAAGACCATTTGTATTTCTCTTAAAATGCCTTTTTCACATCATTAAAATAAAGCTTTGTAGTTTCGTGCAGTTTTTTCAGAAAAATTTGTATTACGCCAATTAATAGCCAATTCCTGTGCCAGGTATTGCTGTATTGCGCAAAAATAATCTATGTATATGTTTTTAAAAAAAATAACTTGCGCGCCTCGATTAGATTCTGCGCTAGGGGTATCTAGTATGGAGATGATGCAGCACGATATATCGCATGAGATACGAAATATCGTTTTTGTTGGCGTTAAGTATGTCGAGGATATGTGATGACGCGTTTTTTGTGGGAGTAGATCCGTTACTGTGCTCGACTGGCGCCTAGGGCGGAAATTAGTTTGCTTATATTACTGGGATGTCGTTCTGGAGGGAAATATGATGTTTCTTAATAGGAAGCGCCCTGATCCGATTGGAAAACTAAACCAAATAAGGCTAAGCAGTCGCCGAGAAACCCTATATAGAGCAGGCTTGGTCATCCCCGTGATGACGAATGAAATAGTCAGGCTAGCCCAAGTTCTGTTTGCTAATTCAGAAATTGCGGATCAAGGGTTGGGGTTGGCTGAGGAGGAAGGGTAGTCTACCGATTCAATTCGCGGCGAACTTGTCGATCCGTTGGTCTAATTCAGTTGTTTGATGTTTTCTTAAGTTTCAACGGGGGACCTTGACCACCCTTTTAATTGGCGGAAAGTAAATCTTACGCCGCTAAGCTAAGTCGGCAAGCTGCTTTTGATTGAGATCAGGCGCTGGTGGGGTAATGGTTCGGCCTTGCATCAATTCGTCGATCTGATGTTTGTCCAGGGTTTCCCAGTCCAATAAAGCTTGAGCCATGGCGTGAAGAATATCGATATTGCCTTTTAATAGCGTTTCAGCCCTTGAATAATTGTTGTCCACGATTAACCTGATTTCCCGATCTATCATCCGCGCCATGTGTTCCGACATGGGCTTGGCTTGCGGCCCAAGGTAGCTACCTTCGTTATCACCGTAGTCCATCGGCCCAAGATTATCTGACAATCCCCATTTGGTGACCATGTTGCGGGCCAGCTGCGTCGCCCGTTGGATGTCGTTAGAGGCGCCAGTAGTGACTTTATTCTTCCCGTAAACCAGGACTTCCGCAGCGCGGCCACCAAACAAGCTGGAAATTTGGCTTTCTAATTTGTCCTTGCTGGCGCTGTACTCATCGCGTTCCGGCAAAAACATTGTAATACCCAAGGCGCCCCCGCGCGGCATGATGCTGACTTTGTAGACCGGGTCATGTTCAGGTACCAAGCGACCGACGATGGCATGGCCGGCTTCGTGGTAGGCGGTCATCAACAGATCTTCGCGGCTCATGATCATCGTCCGTTTCTCAGCACCCATGATGGTTTTGTCGCGGGCCTTATCCAGATCGTTCATAGTAATTTCCCGCTGATTGTTGCGGGCGGCGAACAATGCGCCTTCGTTGATCAGATTAGCCAATTCTGCGCCGGAAAAACCTGGAGTGCCGCGCGCCAGATCATTAAGGTTGACGTCATCGGCTAAGGGTACATGGCTGGCGTGCACCCTTAGAATTTGTTCGCGGCCTTTAATATCCGGCAGGCTCACTTGCACCTGCCTATCAAACCGACCGGGCCGCAACAACGCTTTATCCAAGACATCGATGCGGTTGGTGGCGGCAATGACGATAATGCCTTCGTTACCGCTAAAGCCGTCCATTTCCACTAATAACTGATTCAGCGTTTGTTCACGCTCTTCCGTTCCGCCCACATTGCCAGGGCTGCGCTGGCGGCCAACCGCATCGATTTCGTCGATAAAAATGATGCAAGGGGCTTGCTTTTTGGCTTGTACGAACAGGTCTCGCACCCTAGAAGCGCCGACGCCGACAAACATTTCCACAAAATCTGAACCGGAAATCGAGAAAAACGGTACACCGGCTTCGCCGGCAATCGCGCGTGCCAACAAGGTTTTACCCGTGCCGGGAGGCCCCACCATTAGTACACCTCTGGGGATTTTCCCGCCCAGGGCTTCATATTTGCCCGGTGCCCTGAGGAAATCGACCAATTCCGCGACGTCTTGCTTGGCTTCTTCGACACCGGCAACATCGTTAAAACGGACCTTAACTTGATTTTCCGTCATCAACTTCGCTCGGCTTTTACCGAAATTGTTCTGAGCCCCAGCACCCATCAATTGTTTACGCATGAAATAAATCAACACGCCGATCAACAAGAAGGTCGGTGCCCAGGAGTAAAACACCTGCATAAATGTCGATTGCGTCAGAGGTCTTTGCACGACGATCTTCACCCCATTCTGCAATAGATCCTCTATCATCGTCACATCGCCAGGGCTGTATGCACTGAAACGTGAGCCATTGTGCCTGAGACCTTCGACAGCTCTGCCGTCAATCAGCACTTCAGCCACCATTTTATTGCGTACGTCCTGGATAAAGGTGGAATAGGGAATGTCGCCTTCGGTGTTATAGGCCGGAGGAGCGGGGTTAAAGACAACAAACGCAGCGATAGCGATACCGGCCAGTAAGAACAACAAGAACAAATTTTTTTTCATGGTTGTTGCCTCAATTTCCTATGGATCTGATTCGGCTGTATTTCCGCCAAACCACTGTCTATTTAAACCGTTAACCTGGGCCAAATTATGCCAATACCCTTTGGTCCTCGCGTTTTAGAGCGAAGCGTGGTTGGCCCTTATTAGTAAAGGCCGGATTAATGAGAAATCAAGAGTCGTCGACAGCCAAAGCTAACTCAGCCAGATGCTGTAAGGCATCCCGGTAGGCAGTTTCCGAGTCTGCTCTGACCGTCGCATGCGCGACCTTGCGACCCTTGCGCGGGGTTTTGTCGTATAGGTGCAGATGGGTGTTGGGAATGTTCAGCAATTGGGCGTCGTCGGCCAGACCGCCGATAAAATTTACCATGCCTGCATAGCCGCGCGGCTGAGTCGAGCCAAGCGGTAAATCCAGAATGGCGCGCAAGTGATTTTCGAATTGGCTGGTCTCGGCGCCTTCTATGGTCCAATGCCCAGAATTATGGACACGTGGGGCAAATTCATTGGCTAGCAGTTCACCGTTTAAATCGAACAGTTCCAAGGCGATCACGCCGACGTAATCCAGTTTTTCCAGCAACAAACTGACGTAATTTTCTGCGGTGGCTTGCTCGGGATCGTTAGTGCAACATTCCGCGACCCGGAGAATACCGCCGCGATGCTGATTTTCCGATAGCGGGTAGTAAGCAATTGCCCCGGAAGGGCTACGGGCAGCAATGATGGAGACTTCGCGTTGAAACGGCACAAAGCCTTCGACAATAGAGGCTGCGCCTTGCATGCTTTCCCAAGCCGATTCCAGTGCTTCTGCCGATTTTAAAACGACTTGGCCTTTGCCGTCGTAGCCCATGCGTCGGCTTTTCAAAATGGCCGGATAGCCGATTGCTGGCATGGCTTTCTGTAAGTCTGGCAGGCTATCGACAGGCGCAAAGGGCGCGGTACGGATACCTAAGTCTTTGAAGAAATTCTTTTCCAGTAAGCGATCTTGGGCAACGGCTAATGCACCAGCGGGCGGATAAACCAGAGTGTGGCTGGACAGAAACTTTGCCACATGGGCCGGCACGTTTTCAAATTCGTAGGTCACTACATCGGCTTTTTCGGCGAGTTGGGCCAGTAAATCCGGATCGTCGTAAGCGCCCAGCAAATGTTCGCTCAAGCCGCCGGCCCCGGCATTCGGATCGGGATCGAGGACGATAAACTTTAGGCCTAAGGGATAACCGGCCAAGGCGATCATTCTGGCGAGCTGGCCGCCACCTAAAACCCCTATTTTCATCCGGCCACCTGTCTTGGGTCGGGCGTGGCGATAACGCTGTCGGTTTGCTGTTGACGGTAAGCATCCAAAGCGGGGCGGTATTGCGGATGTTTATTACTGATAATCGCCGCAGCCAACAACGCCGCGTTGATAGCACCGGCCTTGCCGATAGCCAAAGTGCCAACCGGAATGCCTGCCGGCATTTGCACGATGGAGAGTAAAGAATCCATACCGTTCAACGCTTTAGACTGTACCGGCACCCCTAATACAGGTAGTGTGGTCTTGGCGGCTGTCATGCCTGGCAAATGCGCGGCGCCACCGGCGCCGGCGATAATGACTTCCAGACCTTTGCCTTCCGCAGTCTCCGCATACTGAAACAACTTGTCGGGGGTACGATGGGCCGAAACCACTTCCACTTCATGTGGAATATCAAGGTGTTCTAGGGTTTGCGCTGCATGTTGCATGGTTTCCCAATCCGAGGTGGAACCCATGATGATGCCTATCAATGCGGTCATGCAAAATCTCCGGTATCTGCGATAAATCAAAACGGGCCCGATTATCGCATAAATGGGCAGATTTTCTCTGTCGGCAAATTGCGAACTATGCCGGGCTTAATGATAAGATAGCGCCCCTCTCAATGTGTCAGCCTAAGGATGGATGAATGGAAAACTCGCAACACGCGTCGCTGCAAGTCAGTGAGTTATCGTGTTTTCGTGATGAGCGTTTGTTGTTTTCCGATTTGAGTTTTGAATTGCATCCTGGCGAAGTGTTGTTACTGGAAGGTGCCAACGGCAGCGGTAAGACCTCGCTATTGCGAATTCTCTGCGGCTTTAGAGAAGCCGATGTGGGCGTTATTTATTGGTGTGGCAGCAAAATCTCCGACAGCAGTTATTACAACGACATGGCTTATGTCGGTCATGCCGACGGCACTAAAAAGGAATTGACCGTGTTGGAAAACCTGAAGTTTGCGTTGGCGCTGGGTAGTTTGGGCAAATACAGCATCGAACAGGCTTTGGATAAAGTGCAGTTAGCAGGATTCGACGACAACCCCGTGCATACTTTATCTGCAGGGCAAAAGCGCCGCTTATCTTTGGCTCGTTTATTGATCACGCATAATTTGTTGTGGATACTTGACGAACCTTTTACCTCACTGGATAGACAAGGTATCAAATTGATAGAGTCGCTGATGGCCGAGCATATTGCCCAAGGCGGCATGGCGGTGTTGACCTCTCATCACGATCTGAGTATGGCCGATCTCAATCTGAAGCGCATTCATCTGCAAGCATGCCAATAATTGGGGCATTTTGGGCGATCATTCGCCGGGATTTGTTATTGGCGTTTCGACGCCGCGCGGAAATGGCTAATCCGCTATTTTTTTTCGTGTTGGTGGTGACCTTGTTTCCGCTGGCAGTGGGAGCTCAGCCCAATCTGCTGCGCACTATGGCGCCGGGTGTGATTTGGGTTTCCGCCTTATTGGCGGCTTTGTTATCCTTAGACGGTTTATTTCGTAGCGATTTTGACGATGGCTCGCTGGAGCAAATGCTGCTTAGCCCGCATGCCTTATCGATATTGGTGTTGGGCAAAATTATCGCCCACTGGCTAGTCACCGGTCTGCCTTTGTTGTTGGTGGCACCGCTACTGGCAGTGTTTTTGGGCTTACCCGAGCAAGCCATGGGAACTTTATGGCTGACGCTGATCTTAGCTACGCCGCTGCTGAGCCTAATCGGTGCCATCGGTGTGGCGTTGACGGTGGGTTTGCGCCGGGGCGGTATGCTGCTTTCCTTGTTGGTGTTACCGCTGTATGTGCCGGTGTTGATCTTCGCCAGCGGTGCTGTCGATAGGGCCGCCAGCGGTTTGCCGGTCGATGCCCAACTGAATATTTTATTGGCTATGTTGCTGTCGGCACTGGTCTTAGTGCCGTTGCCGACGGCTGCCGCGTTAAAAATGAGTGTTAATTGATGTCTTGGATACCCGCGCCGGTTAGCCGGTTTTTTCATCGTACTTCCTCGCCACCGTATTTTTATGCATTGGCGGATCGCTTCATCCCATGGTTGACGGTTATTTTTCTTGCTCTGCTGGGTGCGGGCCTGTTTGGCGGTTTGTATCTTGCGCCCACTGATTATCAGCAGGGCGATAGCTACCGAATCATTTATATCCATGTGCCGGCGGCCTGGATGTCCTTGTTTATTTACGTGCTAATGGCGGTAATGGGCGGGATTGCGCTGATCTGGCGCATGAAACTGGCCGAAGTCATGCTGATCAGTAGTGCGCCGATTGGCGCTGGCTTTACCTTTGTGGCCTTGGTGACCGGTTCCTTGTGGGGCAAGCCGATGTGGGGTACCTGGTGGGTGTGGGATGCGCGCTTAACTTCGGAATTGATCCTGTTGTTTTTGTATCTGGGTGTGATCAGTTTGTACGGCGCCATTGAAGAAAAGCGGGCGGCGGCGCGAGCGGTGTCGATTCTGGCACTGGTGGGTGTGGTGAACATCCCGATTATCCATTACTCGGTGCAATGGTGGAACACGCTGCATCAAGGCCCGACGGTCAGCAAGATGGATAAACCTTCCATACACGTCAGCATGCTGGTACCCCTGTTGCTGATGGCGCTGGCGTTTAAGTTCTATTATCTGATTGCGGTATTACAGGCCGCCAAACTGGAATTACTGAAGCGCGAAACCAGCTCGCAATGGGTGAAGGCGCTGCTGGAGAAACAAGCATGAGCTGGGAAAGCTTTTTATACATGGGCGGTTACGCCGTCTACGTTTGGCCGGCCTACGGGGTGACCGCACTGGTATTGATCGTCAATATCGTGTTGCCGGTTCTGAAACGCAAACAGTTGCTGCGTGAGCTCACAATCAAACAAAAACGGTCACAGGCGCGATGAAACCGATACGAAAACAACGCCTGTTTCTGGTTATCCTGATGCTAGCGGGCCTTGGCTTGGCGGCAACTTTTGCGTTAAAAGCCTTCAACGAAAATCTGATGTATTTTTTCTCCACCAGCGATGTCGCTGCCGGCAAAGCACCGAATAATGCGGTGTTTCGCTTAGGCGGGATGGTGGTCAAAGGCAGCGTGGCACGGCCCAATGCGGATTTATTAGTGCGCTTTATACTCAGCGATTTTGAAAAGGAAGTGACGGTTGAATATTCAGGTATCTTGCCGGATTTGTTCAGGGAAGGGCAGGGCATTGTCGCCAAGGGGGCCCTGGATGGGCGCGGCGTGTTTGTCGCCGAGGAAGTGCTGGCCAAACATGATGAAAATTACATGCCGCCGGAAGTTGCCGGCAGCTTGAAAAAATCGGCGGCGCAGCCATGATCCCTGAAATCGGCCACTTCGCATTAATTCTGGCCTTATGCATGGCGAGTGTACAAGGCGTGTTACCAATTTTTGGAGCAGCAAAATCGGTTACCGGCTGGGTGCATATCGCCAGACCGGCGGCATTCGGGCAATTGCTGTTCATCGGTATCGCCTATGCGTGCTTGACGGCCAGTTTCATCAGTCATGATTTTTCCGTGGCTTATGTTGCACAAAATTCCAATACCGCACTGCCACTGATTTATCTTATTTCCGGGGTATGGGGTGCGCATGAGGGTTCTTTATTACTCTGGGCGTTGACTTTATCGATTTGGACTGCCCTGGTCGCTGCCTTTAGCCAACACATTCCCGACGCCACCCGGGCGCGGGTGCTGGGGGTGATGGGTTTGGTCAGTATCGGCTTTATCCTGTTTTTATTACTGACGTCTAATCCCTTCGAACGCCTGTTTCCTTTTCCGGCGGAAGGCCGGGATTTAAATCCATTGCTGCAAGACCCGGGCTTGGCCATCCATCCGCCGATGCTTTACATGGGCTACGTCGGCTTCTCGGTAGCTTTCGCGTTTTCCATCGCCGCATTACTGGAAGGGCGTTTGGATGCTGCTTGGGCCCGCTGGTCGCGGCCCTGGACCAATATCGCCTGGATGTTTCTGACTGTAGGCATTACGCTGGGTAGTTGGTGGGCTTATTACGAACTCGGTTGGGGCGGTTGGTGGTTTTGGGACCCTGTAGAAAACGCGTCCTTCATGCCCTGGCTGGTTGGAACGGCTTTAATTCACTCGCTGGCAGCTACCGAAAAACGCGGGGTGTTTAAAACTTGGACCGTGTTGTTGGCGATTTTCGCTTTTTCTTTGAGCTTGCTGGGCACCTTCCTGGTTCGTTCCGGGGTGTTGACCTCGGTACACGCCTTTGCCAGCGATCCGGCGCGGGGCTTGTTTATCTTGATCTTCCTGGCCGTGGTGGTCGGTGGTTCACTGCTGTTGTACGCAATTCGTGCACCGCAAGTAAAAAGTCACGCCCGCTTTGAATTGGTTTCCAAGGAATCGGTATTGCTGGTCAACAATGTACTTTTGGTCGTCACCGCCGCCAGTATCTTGCTGGGTACTTTGTATCCGCTGGTGGTCGATGCCTTGGGCTTGGGCAAACTGTCGGTTGGCCCGCCGTATTTCAATGCCGTATTCATTCCGCTGATGGCGCCATTAGCCTTGGTGGTGGGTCTTGGCGTGTTGATGCGCTGGAAAAGCGACGACCTGAAGGCGCTGGGCTTACGGGTACGGTGGCTGATAGCCGCTTGCGTGGCCCTGGCTTTATTGACGCCACTATTGATGCCGTTTTATTCCTGGGGCGCCGCCTTGGGTACCGGCTTGGCATTATGGACGCTAGCGATTACCGGCATGGCTTTCAAACAACGCCTGCAAAGCTGGTCCTGGCAACGCTTGCAACAAATCCCGGCCGGTTTTTACGGCATGACCGTGGCGCATTTGGGTATCGCGGTATTTGTGATCGGGATTACCTACACCTCGGTCTATAGCATCGAACGCGACGTGCGCTTGGCACCGGAAGAAACCCTGGATCTATTCGGTTATGTATTTCAATTTCATGGCGTAAAAAGCACTGAAGGTCCTAACTATCGCGCCGAGCAAGCCTATCTGACGGTCAGCCATAACGGCGAAACCGTCGCCGAATTGTCGCCGCAAAAACGGGTGTATCGGGTGCAAACCATGCCGATGACCGAAGCGGCTATCGATGCTGGGGTGTTTCGGGATTTATTCGTGGCCTTGGGTGAGCCTTTAGATAAACAAGGTGCTTGGAGTTTGCGGGTCTATTACAAAGCTTTCATCCGCTGGATCTGGATGGGCGGGGTGTTCATGGCCTTGGGTGGTCTGATTGCCGCCTGCGACCGCCGCTATCGTTTGCTTAACAAACCTCTTACGTAAAGTTAATGAAGTATCTGTTACCGCTGTTCTTGTTCATCGCCTTGGCGGTTTTTTTGGCGATCGGCTTAAACCTTAACCCGCGCGAAATCCCTTCGCCGCTGATAGATAAACCGGCGCCCACCTTTAATTTGCCGATTCTGGCGACGCCTGAGCAACGCCTTAGCCAAGCTGATTTGAAAGGCAAAGTCTGGCTGTTGAATGTCTGGGCGTCCTGGTGCGCATCGTGCCGCGAAGAACATCCCCTATTGATCGAACTGGCCAAACAAAATAAAGTGCTGCTGGTGGGTTTGAATTACAAGGACGAAATACAGGCTGCGAATGGCTGGCTGAGTAAACACGGCAACCCTTATAACGTCAGCGTGATGGACGCTGACGGTCGTACCGGAATCGATTACGGCGTTTACGGGGTACCCGAAACCTTTGTCATCGATAAACGCGGTGTTGTCCGGTACAAGCATACCGGGCCGGTGCAACCGGGCGATCTGGAAAAAATCTTTCTGCCCTGGATTCAACAATTGGAGGCGGAAAGCGTATGAAGTTTCTCTATGCCCTGATGTTATCGCTGTTGGTGTATCAAGCTCGCGCTGACATTGAATACCGCGATTTCAAACAACCCGAACAAGAACAGGCCTATCAAACCCTGATTTCCGAACTGCGCTGCCTGGTTTGTCAAAATCAAACCATTGCCGACTCCAATGCCGATCTGGCCAAGGACTTGCGCCGCCAAGTCTATGAAATGCTGCAACAAGGCAAATCCCGCCAAGACATCGTCGATTTCATGACTGACCGCTACGGCGATTTTGTTATGTACAAACCGGCTTTATCACTCAAAACCATGCTGCTTTGGCTTGGCCCTGTGTTGTTCTTAGTGATTGGTTTAGCGACAGTGTGGGTATTGCGCAGCAAGCCCACTGGCACTGAGGAAGCGCTAAGTAAAGAACAGCAGGCCAAGCTCGATAGCATTCTGGACAAAGGTGACGACGCGTGAATCTTGAGTTTTGGCTAATCATAGCCGTTTTAGTGGCGCTGGCCTTACTGGTGTTGTTGCCGCCGCTGTTTAAGCTGACGCCGCTACGCACCGCCGACGGCGAGCAACGTAATACCAGCATAGCCCGCCAACAACTCGCCGAACTTAAATTGCAACTGCAAAACGGGGTATTGTCGCAAGATCAATACGATGGGCAATATCGCGAACTACAGTTAACCCTCCTGGATGATCTTGAAGGGCCCGCAGTCGTAGCGGCAAACCCTAAAACCGGGCGATGGGTCGTGCCGATCATCGCGTTGGGCGTGCCGCTGATCAGCCTGTTTTTGTACGGCATGTTAGGTGAACCGCAGGCATTGGCTAAAGCCGAGTTGGTGGCTAGCAATCAAAAAGCGGCAGACAACGTGGCAAATATGGTCGCCAAGTTAATTGAACGACTGAAACAGCAGCCTGATGATCTGGAAGGCTGGATGATGCTGGGACGCTCGTATGTCTACATGCAGCAATACCAAAATGCTGCCGATGTCTTCGCCGAATTGAACAAACGCAAACCCAATGATCCAGCGGTGATGCTGCATTACGCCGATGCCTTGGCGATGGCGCGTAACGGCCAAATGGGCGGCGAACCGGCGGAACTGGTGTTTCAAGCTGTAAAGTTGCTGCCCGAAGATCACACCGCCTTATGGCTGGCCGGGATGGCAAAAGCCGAAGCCGGGGATTTCGTACAAGCGATAAGCTACTGGAAAAAACTCTCTGGCTTGCTGCCCGCTGATAACGAAAGCCAGCAACAAGTGCAGAAAATGATCCAAATGGCCGAGGCCGAGCAACAAAAATCGCAAGTCGCCACATCATCGGCTGCCGCAGTGGATATCAAGGTAACAGTAGCGCTGGATGACGCCTTAAAAGCCAAGGTGGAACCGCAATACACCGTGTTTATTTATGCGCAGGCCGTGAGCGGCCCGAAAATGCCGTTAGCCATCGTCCGTAAACAGGTCGCCGATTTGCCGGCCAATGTTGTGTTGAACGACAGCGTAGCGATGCAGCCGCAAACGCATTTGGCCGATTTTAAGCAGCTACGCATCGTTGCCCGCGTTTCCAAAACCGGCAATGCGATGTCGCAACCCGGCGATTTGCTGGGTGCAGCGCAATTGGATGCGGTAGAAGGTAATCCCAGCGTCAGCGTTACCATCAATCAAGAAGTGCAGTAATGGACCAATCAATTAAGTTCGACCTGTTCTTGATCAAACGCTACGACAAATCCGGTCCGCGCTATACCTCGTATCCCACGGCCTTGGAATTGCACGAAGGCTTCGGTGAGGCCGAATATTTGCAGCATATTCAAAAATCCAATGCCGCCGGCGGGCCGTTGTCGCTGTATTTTCATATCCCGTTTTGCGACACGGTGTGTTTTTACTGTGCCTGCAACAAAATCGTCACCAAGAATCGCACGCACGCCGTGCCGTATTTAGAAAACCTCTGCAAAGAAATTTCTATGCAGGGCAAGTTGTTCGATAACAGCCGCCCTGTGAATCAATTGCATTGGGGCGGCGGCACGCCGACGTTTTTAAATTACCAGCAAATGAAGCAGTTGATGGACACCACCCGTCAGCACTTCAATTTGCGTGACGATGACAGCGGCGAATATTCCATCGAAGTTGATCCACGCGAAACTAACGATTTGACCATCGCCCAACTGCGCGAGCTGGGTTTTAACCGGATTAGTCTGGGCTTACAGGATTTCGATCCAGACGTACAAAAAGCCGTGAACCGCCTGCAAAGCCAGGAACAAACCTTGGCGGTGTTGGAAGCGGCACGTAAGGAAGGCTTTCGTTCCACCAATATCGATTTAATCTACGGCTTGCCGCTACAAACCGAACAAACTTTTGCCAACACGCTGGAGCAAGTCTTAGCTTACGCACCGGATCGGTTTTCGATCTTTAACTACGCGCACATGCCCAGTCGCTTCAAAACCCAGCGGCAAATTAACGACAGCGACTTACCAACGGCGGCGGTGAAGCTGGAAATCCTGCAAATGGTCGGGCAAAAGCTCACCGACGCCGGATACGTTTACATCGGTATGGATCATTTCGCCAAACCAGATGACGAACTGGCCGTGGCGCAACGCGAAGGCAAGCTCTATCGCAACTTCCAGGGCTATTCCACCCATTCCGATTGCGACTTAGTGGGCTTCGGGGTGACTTCAATCGGCCGAGTCGGCGACGCCTACATGCAAAATTACAAGGAGTTGGAGGAATACGACGCGGCGATCTCGCAAGGCAAATTACCTGTGTTTCGCGGCGTGGACTTGGATGAAGACGACAAACTGCGTCGGGCGGTGATTACCCAGTTGATATGCCACTTCGAACTGAATTTCGGCAAAATCGAGTCAGAATTCAATATCGATTTTTCTGAGTATTTCGCCGCCGAATTGGAAAATCTGCGGCTGATGAAAGATGACGGCTTGCTGGATCTGGCAGCCGATAGCGTCAAAGTGTCTTCTGCCGGCCGCTTGTTGATCCGTAACATCTGCATGGTGTTTGATAAATATCTGGCGCAGAAGCAGCAGCAGTTTTCTAAGGTGATTTAATTTCGTGACTGCCCGCGTGTTTCAAGCGCGAGACTTGTGGTTTGTTCGGACAGCATAGTATTGATCCGGCCCTTAAATTTTTTAGCCGTTCGTGCTGAGCCCGTCGAAGCACAAGTAGCCTTCAGACGAGCTCAAGGCGAACGGATATTAAAACTTCACAAGGCCGGATAAATAAGGCCATACGTATAGCCTTAGGCCGAAAACAGTAGCCACTAGCTTTACCGCATCTCTCAGCGAAATTTCACTATCAAAACTGGAACTAAGGAATGACCACCACCATAGCCGAACTGTTGAAAGACAGCGCCTACAAACTCAGCCAATTCAAACCTGAACAAATCCAGGCACTGGAAGCCGGGATCTCGCTCAAGGATACCGCCAAAAAGCCCGCGCCTTACGTCAGATGCTTGGTGCGCGGTAAACCGATTAAACTCACCCCTGAGGAAGCGGTTCGCCAGCTTTACCTGATGATGCTGCGTGACGATCTGGGTTATCCAGTCAGCCGGATAGAAGTTGAACACGAAGTCACCTTTGGCCGCGAAAAGAAGCGCGCCGACATCTGCATTTTCGACAAGGACAAAACCACCACGCCCTACATTTTGGTGGAACTAAAAAAGCCCAAACTCAAGGACGGCAAGGAACAGCTAAAAAGTTACTGCAACGCCACCGGCGCGCCGATGGGCGTGTGGACCAACGGCGAACAGATTTCCTATTACCACCGCAAAGACCCTAACTACTTCGAAGACATACCGGCTATCCCGTCGGCGTATGAAAAACTATCCGACATCCTCAGCGAACGTTGGACCATAGACGACTTGGTCAAACTCGATAAACTGGTCAACGAGAAAAAATCGCTCAAAGACCTGATTTTGGAGATGGAAGACGAGGTGTTGGCCAACGCCGGCGTCGATGTGTTCGAAGAACTGTTCAAATTGATCTTCACCAAACTCTACGACGAACTGGAAAGCGGTCGCGACCGCAAACGGCATTTGGTATTCAAAAATTACGGCGACACCGAAACCGAACTCAAAGTCAAAATCCAAGGCCTGTTCGATAAAGCCCGCGACAAATGGGAAGGCGTGTTCCCGGATGGCGCCAAAATTGACTTAACGCCCAGCCATTTAGCGGTATGCGTGTCTTCGTTGGAAAAGGTCAAACTGTTCAACTCTAACCTGGAAGTGGTAGACGAAGCCTTCGAATACCTGATCAACAAATCCAGCAAGGGCGAAAAAGGCCAATACTTCACCCCGCGCTACGTCATTGGCCAAACCAACGTCTTGCATCTCAATACGCTGGATTACGACCGTTGGGACGAAAAAACCAGCGACGAACAATGGAGCGATGTCTACGGCGAAGGCTGGAAGCGTCTGCGCAAACTGCGTAGCGACAAAGCCAGCAATCGCGATTTTGGTTTTGATGTATTGATGGCCAACCCGCCGTTTGCCGGCGATATCAAGGAAACCCGCATCCTGGCCAAATACGACTTGGCCCGCTCGGTGAGCCTGGACAAAATCGCCAAAGTCGATGCCAAAGATCCCAATATAGTCGATGCCAGCAGCAAAGCGCCCGGCTTCGCCGAAGCCCTGCACGCGGCGCACGAAACCATTTACCAACTGGCCGACGGCAGCTATCGCAAGGTCAAGGTGAAAAACCAGAACAACGTCGGTCGCGACATTCTGTTTATCGAACGCAACCTATCCTTCCTAAAGCCCGGCGGGCGTATGGCGGTGGTGTTGCCGCAGGGTCGCTTCAACAACGCCAGCGACAAGGATTTGCGTGATTACCTGGCCGCCCATTGCCGCATCCTGGCCGTGGTCGGCTTACACGGCAACGTCTTCAAGCCGCACACCGGCACCAAAACCAGCGTGTTGTTCGTGCAGAAGTGGAACGACGACTCGGACGCCGGGCCGCTATGCCCCAGAACAGCCGATTACCCGATTTTCTTCGCCACCATGCGCGAACCCAGCAAGGATAACTCCGGCGACAAAATCTACCGCCAAGCCGCCGACGGCTCGCCGCTGCTGGATGCGCACGGCCATTTGATCGTCAAACACGACTTATTCAACCACGACGGGGTGACTGAAGATGGCATCGCCGAGGCGTTCATCGAATTTGCCAAGAAAGAGCGACTTAGTTTTTTTCACTAAGCCCCTTTGACGAAGCGAGTTACACGCGCTTGTTGGAGGGGCTGGAAGTCACCGAAATTTCGCTAACCCAGATTTTGCAGCGAAATGACGTTTTTCGTATCGATGCGGAGTACTTCGGTAAACAAGCTCTGAACGTCATTCAGACGCTACGCGAAAATCAGGCCGTTCCGCTTGTCACACTGGCTGCCATTACCGATGGCATCCATACGTCGCTGCCGTTTGTGGAAAATGGCGAGGTAAAAGTGCTCTCGGCCAAACACCCCAAAGAAAATTATATCGACGACAGCCAGTTTGAAACCATTACTGCCGAATTTCATAAGGCCAATCCTCGAACAGCATTGCGCGAAAACGATGTGTTGATTTCAACGGTGGGCACGATTGGAAATTCCGCCGTGGTAACGCCGGACTTATTACCGGCCAATAGCGACCGCCATATTGGCATTGTTCGATTGGGAACAGGCGTTTCGCCTTATTATCTTTCCACATTTCTGCTTAGCCGATATGGTCGGACTCAGTCGCAACGAGAAACGACCGGTAACGTGCAGCCGAATTTATTCATATCGAAAATCGGTCAATTGCTCGTTCCTCGTCTGTCCGAACAACTTGAATTATTGATCGTTGAAAGTGTTAAGCTTGCTTATGGCCGGCGTCGGAATTCGGCTGGATACCTGAAACAAGCCGAACAATCGCTGCTAGTCAATCTGGGACTTGATAAATGGGAGGCACCAGAACCGCTTAATTACGTTCGCAACAGCAGCGAAGCCTTCTCAGCCGGACGCTTGGACGCCGAGTTTTTCAATCCCGGCATCGACCAATTGCTCAAGCGGCTGAGTCGCGACGGTTTAAAAATACGCGACGTAGCGCCCGCCAGAAAAGAACGCTTTACCCTTAACGAAACCGGAGAGTTTCATTACATCGAAATTGGCACGCTCAATAACGACGGCACAGCCCAAGCACAATGTTTACCGCAACGCGAAGCGCCAAGCCGGGCAACGCAGTATGTTCGTTCAAATGATGTCATCACCTCCACGGTAAGGCCTAACCGGCGTTTGTCGGCATCGATTAGCGAGCAGCAAGACGGCTTTGTTTGTTCTTCCGGTTTTGTCGTTTTGCGGCCTAAGCACATTAGCGGGGACGTATTGCTGACCTACCTTCGGTTGCCGCTAATTTGCAAATTGATGGATTTGTACACCAGCGCCAGCATGTACCCGGCTATTTCCGAATTCGATCTGCTGAACTTGCCCATTCCAAAGTTTTCAACGGCCACGGAAAAGGCTGTTGAGCAGTCTTTACAGTCTGCCCGCCAAGCCAAACAACGCGCCGCCCAACTCCTCGAAGCCGCCAAACGCGCGGTCGAACTCGCCATCGAGCAGTCGGAAGCCCAGGCCTTGGCTTATTTACACGACATCACCGCAAACCAATAGTAGGAAACAGGATGAACGACGACGAACTGGACGGCCCAAACCGGGTATATGACGACCCGGATTTGCTGGAGGATTTTTTGCAACACATACTTTGGCCGTTTCTTGGTTTCGGCCCCGATACGCTCGCATTTTTTACCAATCGCTCCGACCTGAGCGACTTTTTGCCGGGCATGACCGAAGAGGATTATCAAACCTTGGTCGATGCCATCAACCAACGCTACGGTATCGCCATGCAAACCCGAGACTGCGGTCGAATCTACCAAATCCTGGAAAGCATCCGCGACGACGAAGGAGTAAACAAGGTTTGGCAGCAAAACAAGGGGTAGGGCGCCGATTGTGGCTTTGGCCTATTTGAAAAATCGATTTACCACCCAAGGACGCTAATTATGGCAATCTGGCTAATCCGCGCTGGTTCGCACGGCGAATTCGAACAAAAATTCATTCAGGAAAACCGGGTTTACGTCACTTGGGATAAGCTGGACGTCAATCTCGCCAAGCTGGCGCAACGTAGCGATTTGACGGCGGCGATGGACGACCGTTATCGGGATTCCAAGCCGCCAAAAGCCATTCAGAACTGGGTTAGCCAAGTTTGGCCTTTCGCCCACGACATCAAGCCAGGCGATTGGTTGGTGTTGCCGCTGAAAAGCCAGCCGGCAATTTATATCGGCGAAGTCACCGGGGATTACCAATTCGATGACCAGGCGGCCAATCCGTTTTATCACTGGCGGCAGGTCAAGTGGATAGGCGAGGCTATTCCCCGCGCGCATTTTGGTCAGGATTTGCTGTATTCCTTCGGCGCGTTTTTGACTATCTGCCGGATTCAACGCAATAACGCCGAGCCACGTTTGGTGGCGATGCAGGCTAACGGCTGGAAGGCGGAAAGCCTGTTGTCCACCATCCAGCCCGGTACGCAGATTGCCGACGATGCTGTCGGCGCCGCGAATTTGGCAGAGCTGGCGCAAGACCAAATCGCCCGCCTGATCGACGCCCGTTTCAAGGGCCACGACCTGACCCGGTTGGTGGAAGCCATTCTCAAAGCCCAAGGCTACACCACCTACCGCAGCCCGGAAGGTGCGGATGGCGGCGCGGATATTCTGGCCGGGGCCGGGCCGTTGGGTTTTGGTTCGCCGCGGTTGTGCGTGGAAGTCAAATCCGAAGCCAATCCGATTGATCGCCCGACCGTGGACAAACTGCTGGGCGCGGTTGCCAAATTCGGCGCCGACGAAGGCTTGTTCGTGTCCTGGAGCGGCTTTAAAAGCAACGTACAAAAGGAATTGGCCGCCAGTTTCTTCCGAGTGCGGCTATGGACCCAAAAAGAACTGCTGGAACAACTTTTCGCCCATTACGACCGCCTCGACGACGATTTAAAAGCCGAACTGCCGTTGAAGCGGATTTGGACGGTGGCGGTGCAGGATGACGATTAAGTATTAGCTGCTTAACGGTAAGAAGAGTTTTAACGGCTGCCCCGGAAATTCAATAAAACCAAACTGCCGATAAAATTCGGCTGCGGCAGGATTCAGAGCATCCACCAAGATTGCGTAAACTGCCATCACGGCGCTGGCTTGCTCTACGCGCTGCACAGCATCGGCCAGTAGTATCGTTCCTAGGCGTTGGCCTTGATGCTGTTGATCAACCGCGAGTCGGCCTAATAACGCGATCGGCACCGGATAATTGGGGAGGCGATTTTTATATTCTGGCGGCAAGTCGCCGGCACGCACGCTGCCGGCACTAAGTGTGTAGTAGCCGAGGATGGTCTGCGGGGCGCTGGTGTCGGTCGCGACGAATACTCTATTGATCCGGTGTTTTACGTTTTGGCGGGCGTATTGTTGCAGGTAAGTGTTTAGGTTGCTGTCGCCACAGTCGAAGGCTTTGCGTTGATGAATGGCGTTGAGCGTTTCGATTTTGAGTTGCATTATTCCCGGACTACCGATCGTTTATGCAGTGCCATAGCTTCCTTCAATTTTGCATTTTTGGCCGGCGGGTTTTCCAGAGCGTCCAAAAACAAGCACCAATCGGCAGGGGAAAGCGCGATTTGCTCGTGCTCGTTGATGATATTTTCCGCGGCGGCCAGCGATTGCGCCAAGACAAATTCGGACAGTTTTTTGTGACTGTAGCTGGCGGCCTTTTCCAACTTTTGCTTGGAAAGAGCATCTAAACGAATGTGCATGCGCTCTTGTTTGTTGGTTTCTGGCGTAGGCATATAAACTCCTTACTGTTAATGTGACGCAATTGTACGCCAATTGTGCGGCTGGTATTGAGTTTAGCTTTTCCCCCTTTGTTATTTGAATGGCTGATTGAATTCTAAAATCAGCATCCAAAATTCAACGCGATAAGCTGCGGATCCCCAATAAGTTGCTCCGAGCCATCGGTGAGGCACAACGCTCACGATCCCTGACGGCAGCACCCTAACCTCATCGCGTTCGAAATTGCGCCAAACATAGGCCACCGACCTTATGCCTTGCGTCGATTGATAGCGTGCCATTGTAGCTTTTCTGTGCAGCATTTGCGGAATCGAGAGCGTCGGCCTTGCCGGCCAGCAAACCCAAATCGCCGATTAAAAGGGGAGGCATTCGAAACCCTCGATTCCACCAAGGCTTGTATTATCAAACAATGGTTTTGGCATATTTACCCGGAGGGGGAGTCAAATTGCACTCCGAGAATTATGAAAATCCGATCTGGAATTCCGAATTCAAAGGTAAAGTTCAGGGCGAAATTACGCCCTTGAATAAGGAATAAAGCGGTTCACGGTCTGTCTGAAGGGCATAACTAGCTATTGAACAAGGCTGGTTTCCAGTTTGTCGGGTGTCTCAGATGACTCCAACCAGCCACCGCCCAAAGCCTTGTAAACGGCAGTTAAGGCGGTAGCCGTGGCAGTTTCGCTTTGTGCCAGTTGGCTTTGGTCCTGCAATAAGCGCAGTTCGCTATCCAGCACGGTCAGAAAATCGGCTATGCCTTCCTGATAACGCAGATTTGCCAGTTCCGAGGCTTTCTCGCTGGCCTGTGCAGCCACTAGTAAGGAGCTGCGGCGGGCGCGTTCTTGCCTATAGTTGACCAAGGCGTTTTCGGTTTCTTCCAGGGCGTTGAGTACGGTTTGTTCATACTGCGCCAGGCTGGCTTCGACGCGGGCGTCGGCGGCCTTGATGCGGGCGTAAACCCGGCCTAAATCAAACGCCGCCCAGCTGATTTTAGGGCCAACCGAATAGGTTTCCGATCCTGGCGCGACTAGGCCGGACAGGGTACTGGCTTCCAAAGACAGACTGCCAACGAAAGTGACGCGAGGAAATAGATCGGCGGTAGCAACGCCGATTCTGGCGGTGGCGGCGGCCAAACTGCGTTCGGCAACCCGAATATCCGGCCGGCGGCGTAATAGTTGTTCCGGGTTGCCAATCTGGATGGCATCCGGTGCTTTCGGCAACGGTGCCGTTTGGGTCAAGCTAGCGGTCAAAGTGTCCGGCATCTGTCCGGTCAATACACTCAGGCGATGGATGGCTTGGGCTATCGCGCCTTCCAGACGCGGAATCCCGGCTTTGGTACTTTCTAACTGCGCCAGGGCTCTGGAGGTGTCCAGTTCGGTGCCGCGGCCGTTTTCCAGTTTGACTTGGGTCAGTTCCAGGGTTTGGGTCTGGTTATCGGCATTTTTCCTTGCGACCGCCAATTGGTTTTGCAGACCGCGCAATTCAAAATAATTCCGGGCTGCTTCGGCAATCAGGCTGACACCGATGTCGCGTAGACTGGCTTCCTGGGCTTCGACTTCGTCGTTGCTCGCTTCGACATTGCGACGTACGCGCCCAAAGAAATCGATTTCCCAGGAGGCATCGAAGCCGGTGTTATAGAGCTTCAATTCACGCGGAAACACGCCCGTGCGGTTATTAAATGCGCCGACGCTGCGTTTTTGTTCGGTGTAATTGGCATGCGAGGTGACGGTGGGTAGCAGGTTCAAACCGGTTTCCAGATACAAGGCCCGCGCTTCTGCCAGATTGGCGCGGGCGGCTTTTAGCTCGTAGTTGTGGTTTATGGTGTTGTCGATCAAGGCGCTTAATTCTGAATCGTTGAACAATTTCCACCACTGCTCCTCTATGCCGCGCTCGGAGAACTCTGCGGGTTGAGCGTTGGCAAAATTTGCCGGTAAATCGGCAGTGGTTGGCAATTCATAATCCGGGCCGACCGCACAACCACTTAACAGTAAGCCGATTAGCCCAACCGCGCTGAGTCGATTATCCCAGTGTTTTAATGCGCGCTGACTCATTTGGGTGCATCCATTGAAGGTTGATGAGTAGTTAAACCGCTGGCTGTCGGACGCAGGCGTTGGGCTATGGCTTTCACCACCACATAAAACACCGGCGTGAGTAACAAGCCGAAAACGGTGACGCCGATCATGCCGCTGAATACCGCCGTACCCAGCAGGCGTCGGGATTCTGCGCCAGCACCTTGGGCTATTACCAAAGGGAACACGCCCATGATGAAAGCGAACGAGGTCATTAGAATCGGCCGCAAGCGAATCCGTGAGGCTTCCACCGCCGCCTCAAAGCGATTTAAACCGCTTTCCTGGCGCTGCTTGGCAAACTCGACAATCAAAATGGCGTTCTTACTGGCTAGCCCCACCAAGACGATAAAGCCGATTTGCGTGAAGATGTTGTTGTCCATATTGCTCAGCCAAACGCCGGCCATTGAAGACAAAATACACATCGGCACAATCAGAATCACCGCAAATGGTAACGACCAGCTTTCGTATTGCGCGGCCAAGGCCAGGAACACAAAAATTACGCTAAGCGGAAACACCAGCATGGCCACGTTGCCGGCCAATACTTGTTGCAAACTCAGTTCGGTCCATTCGAAATCAAAGCCCGGCGGCAATTCGGCGGATAGCAGTTTGCTCATGGTATCGATGGCCTGGCCGGAACTGATGCCGGGCAGCGTGCTGCCGTTGATTTCTGCCGCCGGATACATGTTGTAGCGGGTGACTTTATCGGGGCCTGCGATTTCTTTGACGTCACTGACCGCGCCCAGCGGCACCATGCCGCCTTGGCGGTTTTTGGTTTTCAGTGCGCTGATATCGCCCGGTAACATCCTGAATTGGGCATCGGATTGCGCCACCACTTGGTAGGTACGGCCAAACGCGTTGAAATCATTGACGTACAAAGAGCCCAGATAAATTTGTAAGGTATCGAAGACGTCTTTCAACGGTACGTCCATGGCCTTAACCCGGGTTCTATCCACATCCACAAACAATTGCGGCACGCCGGATCTAAAGGTGGTGAATAAACCGACCAAGCCAGGTTGTTGATTACCTTTGCCCAGCATTTCATTGGCGACCCGTTGCAATTCGTCGATACCGGCGTTGTTTCTGTCCTCAATCTGCAATTTGAAGCCGCCTACCGAACTCATACCCCGGATCGGCGGCGGCGCAAATACCGCGATGCGAGCATTGGGGATGACGCTCAGCCGCTGGGTGAGGTCTTTAACGATTTGGTCGGCATGTAGCTCGGGATGGCCGGCGCGCTCGTCAAATGCGTTTAAGCGGGCGAACATGGTGGCGACATTAGATTGGTTGGCCCCGCTTAACACCGACCAGCCGGCGTAGGCGTTGACGTGCTGCACGCCTTTGGTATCCAGAATGATGTTGCTGGCTTGCTGCACCACATCCTGAGTACGGGCCAAGGATGCGGCATCCGGCAATTGCGCATACAGAACCAGGTAGCCTTGATCCTGTTGTGGAATAAAGCCGGTCGGCACTTTCTCAAATGCCAATAAATTCAAGCCGTTAAGACCGACATACAACACCAGTACCAAGGCGGTCATTCGGATCAAGCGGCCAACCAGACGCGAGTAGCCAACACTAAAACGCTCGAAAAAGCGATTAAACGCGCCGAAAAACCAACCGAATAGTTTGTCGAATAGTTTGGTGAAAGCGTCTTTATTGTCGTGGGCGCGATCCAGCAGCAGGGCGCATAAAGCCGGACTGAGGGTCAAGGAGTTAAACGCCGAAATGACCGTGGATACGGCAATGGTCAAGGCAAACTGTTTGTAAAACGCGCCAGATACGCCGGTGATGAAAGCCGTGGGCACGAATACCGCCACCAACACCAATGCCGTGGCGACCACCGGCCCGACCACTTCGGACATCGCCAGCCGCGTGGCCTCACGGGCATGCATACCTTCGGCAATATGCCGCTCGACGTTTTCCACCACCACGATGGCGTCGTCGACCACGATACCGATGGCCAGCACCAAACCGAATAGCGATAGCGTATTCAATGAGATGCCCAGCGCCGACATCACCGCAAAGGTGCCGATCAAAGATACCGGCACTGCTAGTAACGGAATCACCGCCGCCCGCCAGTTTTGCAGGAACACGATCACCACCAACACTACCAAAAATAAGGCTTCGAACAGGGTTTTGACTACCTCATCGATGGACTGCTCCACGAAGACCACAGTGTCGTAGACCAGCGTGTAATCCAGGCCTTCGGGGAAATGCACCTTCAGTTTTTCCATTGCCGCCATCACTGCTTTTTTGGTGTCGATGGCATTGGAGCCGGGTAGCTGGAAAATCGCCAGACCAACGGTCTGATCGCCGTCCAGGTACAAGCCGGAGTTGTAATCCTTTGCACCCAGCTCGATACGCGCCACGTCCTTCAGGCGGGTGACTTGACCGTTCGCGCCTTGCTTGATGACGATTTCGCCGAATTGTTCGGGCTCACTTAAGCGGCCCAAGGTGCTGACGGTGTATTGATACTCGGCATTAATCGGTGAGGGTTGCTGGCCGATGACGCCGGCCGCAACCTGCACGTTTTGTTCGCGCACCGCGTTCACGACTTCAGCGGCGGTCAGGTTGCGTGCGGCGATCACTTCCGGATTCAGCCACAAGCGCATGCTGTAATCGCGGGCGCCGAACAACAAAATGTCGCCGACACCGGGCAAACGCGCGAGGGTATCGCGGATTTGCAGCAGCGCGTAGTTGCTCATATAAACGCTATCGTAGCGCTTATCCGGCGATACTAGGTTAACCACCAGACTTAAATCGGGGCTGCGTTTTTTAACGCTCAGGCCTTGGCGGCGCACTTCTTCCGGCAGTTTCGGTTCGGCCAGCGCTACCCGGTTTTGCACCAAGACCTGGGCTTTATCCAGATTGGTGCCGGGCTTGAAGGTCACGGTCAAGGACATGGCGCCGCTATTGGTGGACTGCGAGGACATGTACAACATGTCTTCCACGCCGTTCACTTCCTGTTCGATCGGCGTCGCGACGGTTTCCGCGACCACTTTGGCGTTGGCGCCGGGGTAATTGGTATTGACCACGACGGTAGGCGGGGCAATTTCCGGGTACTGGGCAATGGGCAGGCCAATCAGCGCGAGACTGCCGACCAACACGATCACGATCGACAAAACCGCCGCGAATATGGGCCGATCGATAAAAAAATGGCTGAATTTATCCATGGTTTAGTGCGCTCCGGGCTCGGCCAGCGAGGTGCGTTCGGGGTTCACTTTGGCGCCGGGTTTAAGCTTTTGGAGGCCTTCTACCACCACCCAATCGCCGGCTTGCAGGCCGCTGCGGATCACGCGCATCTCGCCGATCCGCGAGCCCGGGGTTACTTGCCGGTATTCGGCTTGATTGTCTTGATTGATCACCCAAACAAAGCGTTGGGCCTGATCGGTGGCGATGGCGCGATCCGGCAATAACAGAGCCGGATAGGATGCCGAGGCTTGCACCCGCAAGCGCGCAAAAAAGCCGGGACTGAGCGGTTCGTCCGGATTCGCGAACACGCCGCGCAAAGTTAGGGTGCCGGTGGCAGCATCCTCGCGCGGGGCGATATAGTCCAGTTTACCCTGATGTGGAAAATCGATTTCGTCGGCAACCGCCAACTCGACTGGCGTACCTTTTAAATCGGCTGAGGCTTTGCCGTGTTGCTGGGCATGGCGGCGATAGCGCAGGACCGATTGTTCGTCGGCATCGACGTACACATACACCGGGTCGGTGGAGACGATATTGGTCAGCAAGGTGTCGTCAGCCTTTACCAGGTTGCCGGCGGTGATCATTTCCCGGCCGACGCGACCGCTGATCGGCGCGCGGATTTCGGTGTATTCCAGATTGAGTTTGGCGGTGTAAACGCTGGCTTGCGCAGATTCGACGGCGGCGGCCGCTTCGCGCAGGCCTTTATTACGCATGTCGTATTCTTCCGCAGAAATGGCTTTGGCTTTGAACAGGTTTTCGGCACGGCCCAGGTCGTTTTTGGCTAGTTCGCTTTTGGTTTTGGCGCGCTCCAATTCGGCTTGGGCGAAGTTAAGTTGCGCCTGCAGCGGCTTGGGATCGATCTGAAACAGTAGGTCACCTTTTTTAACTTTGGCGCCGGCGGTGAAATTGACCTTATCCAAATAGCCGCCAACTCGGGCGCGGATGTCGACAGAACTGACGGCTTCGACCCGGCCGGTGTATTCGTCCCACTCGGTGGTTTCCCGACTCAAGGGTTGCGCAATTTTAACGTTGGGTGGCGGTGGCGCGGCGGGCGCGCCCTCTGGCTTGCTGGTGGAATCGCAGCCGACTAGTCCCAGTTGGAGAAGGATGAAGATTGCGCTGAGGTGGAGTAGGTGATGCAAATGGCCTGGCCGAGGCATGGCAGGAAGGCTTTGCTCACCACGGGAATTCCCGGTGTTAATCGCAATCGTCATGCAGCTGTTTTTTGCCATTTCCGTAGAGTCTCGAATGTCATGTAAATAAAAATGGTAATATCTATTACCGTTTAGTCTAGGGTACCATCTTTGCTCAAGTCAATTCATTTCATTTCACGAGTAACACAGCATGATTAAGTGTGGACGTCCCAGTAAGGGCGATGAGCAACAGAGTCGGGATCGTTTGCTTGATGCGGCTTTGCAGCTTTTTCTCGAACATGGTTACGGCAATTTGAGCATGGAAACCATCGCCCGCGATGCGCGGGTGTCGCTGCGCACGATCTATAACCAATTCGGTGGAAAAGCCGGTTTGTTCGGGGCTTTGATTCGGCGTTGTAGCGATCAGTTCATCGGTAGTTTGGCGGACGAGTTGGAATTGGAAGCAGCTCTTGTCGGTTTTGCCCGCCAATTCTTGTTTCAAATTACCCGCCCGGATGTGCTCAGAATGCGGGCTATCTTGATTGGCGAATCGCCGCGTTTTCCGGACTTGGCCACCCAATTTTATGAACAAGGCCCGCGTCGAACTTTAGGCGTGCTCGCGCAGTATTTCAGTCGTCAGCAGCAGGCTGGGCGGATTGTCGACATTGATCCCGATTTTCTAGCCGACCAGTTCATCAGCGCGGTGCGCGGCGAGCGCTTACAGCGCTTGCAATTAGGTTTGGAACCGGCCCCCGACGAAGCTCAGATCGAAAGCTGGGTGCGCCAGTCTGTCGGTTTATTTTTGCAAGGCTGTCTGATACCCCGTTAACTAGATGGCTCCATCAAGCATGCTAAGCGGAGGGAAAGAGGTGTGTTAGCACAAGGCTAAATGAAGTTTCCCCGGATCAATTCGGGGTTTATTCCCAAGGAGGGCAGGCGGTGCGCCCGGATAATAGCGGGTTTTTCACCACCCTGCGGGATTGCCCATGCGACACATCATTTTTTCATTCAGCGTTTTCCTGCTTTCCTGGCAAGTTCACGCTCACGGCCCGACGCCGCAAAAAGCCAAAGAATCGGTGATTATTCAAGCACCGCTTGCCAAGGTTTGGACCGAGTTGAAAAATTTTGACGACATTGCCAATTGGCACACCGACTTGAAAAAAAGCGCGGGTGACGGCAAGAATCAGTCCGGCGGTCTGCGCACGTTGACTTTTCAGAACGATGAAACCATCACCGAAGAGCTGGATTATTATAACGAAGCTGACCACGAATACAGCTATCGCTTGAAAGCCGAAAACACCAAAGCGTTTCCCACCAGTTCGCACACTGTCGATGTTAAAGTCGCAGCAGGCGAGGCTGCCAATAGCAGCGTGGTAACCATCAAAAGCCGCTTCTACCGAGGTGACACCGGCAATACGCCGCCGGACAATTTGAGCGACGAAGCGGCGGTTAAGGCTATGACGCAGTTTTTCAAGAATGGTTTGAACGGCTTGAAAGCGAAGCTGGAGAAATGATAAGCCGATGTCGATAATGTTTTTCGGTAGGTCTAAGAATTGAACCTAATCTGGCGCCAAGGATGGCGAGTGCCGATTTTCGGCGAGCCTTAACGCACTGGTCCGCGTCCACACCACGACCTATGTCACCGACCTCTGGCGGCTGATGCTGCGGCGGTGACTCGCCTGTCATTCCGATTTCAACTATTAAGAGCCTCCGACATCCAATTGAGTGTCCGGTTTAGTTTAGCCACATCAGGGACCCATTTCAGCTTTACCTAAAAATGCTGGCGCTCTTGTTGATCTATTTGGATGGCTCAACAATCTATAGAATCTGATTGTTGCCTTATGTAATCCCAGATCACTCTGCGTCGTGGAGCAAGACTTAGGTTGTAAGGTGTCCAATTTGATAAGTTGGGAGAGTAGAATGGATCGCTTTGCATAAGTTTAGGGTGTAGACGGCAAACTCTCTGAACTTCCGCTTGCGAGTGAGCCAATTTTTCGGGGGTATCGTCGTGTCCCCGAGACTTGCTCTCGAAATGCATGAGCAATGGGTCGGCGACATACACATTTCGTTTGCCAAGCGTATGCAGATCAAGACAGAAAACTATATCGTTGAATACAGTCTGAAAGCCCTCATTAAAACCACCCACCGCCTCGTAATTTTCGCGAGTAACAGCCAAACACGCGCCTGTGACTGCTAGCACTTCACGAGTGGTAATTGCAAGATCACGGTACCCTCCCTCCGAAGAGTCCAGATGTGAGTGAGCATGAACAGCTGCATGTTGTATCCCTGTTATGACTCCACCATGTTGCACAGATCCATCCGGATACAATAGTTTGCACCCTACGGCGCCAGTGTCGGGCTGAAACGCATGAACGGCCATTTTTTTCAACCACAGCTCATCCAACACCTTGGTATCGTTATTCAAGAATAAAAGGAGTGAACCTCGCGAATTAAGAGTCGCTAGGTTATTTAAACGTGACCAGTTGAATCCAAAATCGTCTCTTATTACCCGGATGAGTTGTTCATCCGCCGCTTTTTCCAACATTGTCAAACAGATAGAATCTGTTGAGCCATTGTCAATAACAATAATTTCTAAGCGCTCGGCAGGCCATTCGGTGCGCTTTATACTTTCAAGGCACGGTCCCAGAAGATCCCAGCGATCCCGTGTGGGGATAATAATACTGACAAACGGTAGCTTTTCAGGTAGCGATACGCGGATCGGAAAGGGTCTTGCGGGCAATGCGTCGTGGTAAAGTACATGAGGTATATGTAGTACCCGATCCTCACCCATCTCTATCGCGTAGTTAATTGCAATGGCTCTTGCCTCAGCGTTGATATCGGCTAGCTGACGTAACAAAGCTCGGCTGCCTTTGACTCCGCCGCGAAAGGCTAGCATCCGCCCGAGAAGCAAACCTTGTCGCGCGAGTAACGGCGAGAACTGCGGCTTTAACCAAGGATTGCTCGGAGCTTCTTCTCTGTTGAATTGATCCTCGTCCGAGTATGCCATCGTTGCACTCGGCAGAAGCCTTAAGGCCTCTGTAAAAATTCGCAAAGCGTGTGGACGAGGCAAAGCCCCTCCCTCTATGAATACAATGAATTCAGTTTCTGGCAGGGCTTTCGGTAACGTGAAAGATATACGCGTGTCAGCATTGATACGGTGGAGAATATTTTGGATGGTGTTGCCAGCCTTACATTCAGCGCTAAATAGAAAGACTGCTTGCCATAGCTGACCCACATTAGCGACCAACCTTAGCGCTAATTCTTCTGCATATTGCTCTGAGGCTTGTTCAAACCTTGCAATGATAAAAGTCCGAGAGTAATCAGTAGTTGCTTCTAGCTCAGAAAGAATTTCCGCGCTTGGAGAATCGAATTTGGCTGACCACTGAGAATAAGACAAATTTTGTTCATTTTCAGCTTGGCTAAGTGTCGGTTCGGTTAACGCACTCAAACGCTCGTAAAGTTCAAAGATATAGTCGCCCGCGCCGATTTTTTCAGTTGAGCAAAGGATCAGTGCCTTAAGCGTTGGACGTGTATTTAAGAATGAGATGCTCAATTTTAATATACGACTGACTAAAGCCTTTAATCGACCAAGCAGCCCATATTCCCGCAATAATTTTATCTGCAGAATTGCAAAATGTTGTAGTTGTGTTGGCATGCGCAGAGGTGATGTAATTTCGAATTGATTGAAGCGGGACATTAGCGGGCAAACGATCTCTTTTGAAAAATCACAACCCTTCGGCATTTTGTAAGCCAGCTGAAGTCTGCGCCATTTCAAGCCCTAATATCTAAAGTGGCCCCCAAGAGTATCGACAAAATGATCTGAAATTTTTCGTGAGCTAGACCGCCTTGATCGATCGGCATGTGGATCAAAGTAAATCCGCTATAGATAGATGTTAGGCACCGATACGAAAGGGCCTTGTAGATGAGAAGCTAACCGATTTTCTGATACTTATTACGAAATTCGCCACGTAGCAATACCAGCAGTATATTCACAGCTTTGTCGGAGTTGGATATCGGAGTTGGATTATTGCTTCGCGCAAGCTAAGGGACTCGGTTAGCGCGCTGAAAGACAAATTGTTACTTATCAGTATTCAAGCTTATAGGCGGCCCGCAATTTTTTCTGTATGGGTATCAAATAGCTTTCTCGGGTAACTGCTCCAGACGTTTCTCGAATCACTGTGCTTTCTTCGTGCTCAAGCCGGGAAACATACCAGGCATGGAAAACTCCACTAGATACGGTTGGCACTCTCGGATGCCCGACCGAAAATTCCTGGCAAAATTCGATCGGATAGGCGCGAATTTCATAACCCGCCCCAAGCACTCGAATTGTCGATTCTTCTCCGGTATCCGTGTGCTCACCTTGTAGCTTTCGCAATTGGATCAAGCTGCCGAAATCCGCCTTTTTAAAACACATAAAATGCGGGTGTACGTACCATCCATGAGGATTCCCGACGTGCTTGTCAACGAATTGTGCGCCAGTTAGCCGTATGGTTTCACTCAGGCTATCTACTGATTTTTTTAGCCAATCCTCTGAAACAGGATGCGCATCAGAATCGATGAGGACAATATTGGGGTGGCGGGCGGCCTTTATGCCTTTTTCAGCCGACTCGGCATGACCGTGCTCACGGGTTCGCCATTGCGCGAATTTAATAAGGGTTACGTCCGACTGTTCACTCATCCATCGACGGGTTTCGTCCTTGGAACCGCGATCAACGATGATAATTTCGTAAGCACGGAACCCGATGTGGGCACGTATCCGTTCAACCAGAAGTCTGGAGAAAAAATAACCGTCGCGCGTTACACTAACTATACTGACCGGCTTTAAATTTGGCATATGGCCATGCTATCACCGAATCGAATAAAATCAAGCACATGGCAAATAGTTTCAACGCTTTCCGTCTATTGACGACGCCTGTAGAGTTCCAATGTCATCGCCACTGATAAGCGTGTTAATGCCCGTCAAGAACGCGCGAAGGTATCTTCATGATTCGATAGCTGGCGTGCTGACGCAAACTCATGCGGATTTTGAACTTCTGTTGATTGATGACTATTCAGATGACCGTAGTCTGTCCGTTTGCAATAGCTATGCGCGGTCCGATCGCAGGATAATTGTTTTACAAAACCAAACATCCGGCGTCGCAGCTGCGCTGAATTTCGGCATTGCGCACGCAAAGGGCGTTTATATGGCTCGAATTGATGCCGACGATGTTTGCGTCCCCAGTCGATTCGAACGACAAATTGCAGTGCTGCAAGCAAACCCCGAGATCGCTGTCGTCGGCACATGGGCCCGGGTTGTCGATGGACAAGGTGTTGAGATTGGGTCGCTCACACCACCAACCCAGGCCACCAATATCAGATCGCAACTTTTAAGCAGTAATTGCGTTATTCATCCTTCCGTAATGGCCAGGCTCGCTGTCGTAAAGGATATTGGCGGTTATCGTCCGGTCTTTGAAGGCTGCGAGGATTACGACCTCTGGTTACGGATAGCGACCGTGGCCGGTATATGCAATTTGAACGAGATGCTACTGTGCTATCGGATGCACGACGCACAGGTGAGCTGGCAACGTGTTGAGCAACGGATACTTTCCGAGCTTGCCGCGGCACGTTTCGCATCCAGCCGGGATTTAGAACAGCGTGTTGATCTCGGTAAAATAAAGGCAATTAACAGGGAAACGTTATTGGTTATCGGTTTTAAACCCCAGGAAATAGACGACGCGCTGCAAATTCGCACTATTGGAACGGCCTTGGAGGCGATTAGGTTTAAACAATACCGTACTGCCCAAAGCATACTCGCTAAACTGGAAATTCGGCGGGAAATGCCATTCAAACGGTTAGCCATAGTCCAATTTCTGAGGACTTTCCTATATTTGCGCAGCTATCTTTACGGAAGTTCCTAAGGGTTAGACTGATGAAAGAGTTAGGGTAATGATGTTGGAAATTGCTTCCGGCCAGGTTTTGGCTTGGAAACAGCGAGAAACGCCCGCCGCCGCTTCCTTCGGATAATCAGGGCACTCAATCCAGCTTGCAATCTGCCTACGCCAAGCCGATTTATCTAGCGGATCGATGCAAGGCATCACGCCCTCGAATATTTCACCCAAGGAGCCGCCCGTTGAACAAATGACTGCCTTGCCCCGCGTGAATGCCTCTACGACTGGCAATCCGAAACCCTCGTAAAGAGAGGGATAAACACAAAAAGCGGCGTTGGCGTAGAGGATGGACAGCTCTTCATCATTAACATGCTCCAAATACAGCAAAGTATCGGCAAACAGGTTGCCGTCAAGTTGGGATTGAACTGCCTCGTTCATCCAGCCCCGGCGTCCTACAAAGACTAGCTTGAACCCAGTCCTCTCTATGAGACCGTCCTCCATTAATTCCCGCCAAACTGACAGCAAAAGCTGGTGGTTTTTTCTAGGCTCTATAGTGCTCACGAAAAGTACGTATTGTCCGGCCCGAAGTTCTGGTCTCAATTGCATAGTATTCTCCCCAGCCACCTTAGTCAGATCGCAACCCAAGGGTGCGATCGCGATTTTCGTGAATGCAAGATTGCGAACACGGCAATAGTTTTCGATGTCATCTTTAGTGCACTTTGCGTTGACCAAAACCAAATCTGCACCAACAAACATTTGTTCCCAATAGATACGAAAGCTCTCGATATCCTGGGAGGGGAAGAATTGCGGAAATATCAATGGAATAATGTCATAGCAAATGACCACCAATCGGAACTTTTGTTGCTGTTTAAGTGCGGCTATCGCCGCAGGGTTTTTGCGGGACCAGTCCGATGAAGCCGAAATAACCACATCGTTTTCGCCAAGCATGACCGATGCGCCAATCGCCATATCGCTGGGTACCAGAGAAATCCTTACGCCTTTGGAATCTTCTAATGGAAAATGATGCTCTCGAATTGACAACATCAACCGCTGCAACCGGTCCACAGCGTCAAATAGCATCTGATGCTCAGCCTTAAGTCGGATTCGTTCAAGCGCCAGTAACACGCGAGACCGATTAGGCATGAAACGCACCCAGCCTTCGCGCGGAGTAACTGGTGGTGCCAGCATAGCTTGTGGGCCAGTTAGAGGTCCGATCCACGCATCCGATATTCTGCGGTAAGTATTTGTGGAAATATCGTAAAAACATGGGGTTGCATTCTGCAAATGCAATTTTACGTAGCTGTAGAGTTCACTTTCTACTCGAATCATTCCGGTCGCCGAGCCCGTCCAACTCAGGAGACTGGAGATATCAATGTAAATATTCGGCGAATCGTTCATTGCGTACCTATCTTTATGTTTTAATCCGATCAATTTTTACGCGCTAAAATCGCCTAAACTCTCGAGTTCCGATGAAATTGTATACCGGGTAAGGCGCTGAGTCGCCAGTGAAGGCAGACAGGGGAAAGCTATAGGAATTTCCCGTCAGAAGCTTGACCGAAGACGCCTTGACGTTCATTGACCACCAACTTAGGCCTTTGTAGAATGCAGAGGCCTGATTTCGTGTTTTTGCCCACCCGTTTATGCGTTTCTTTTTTCTAGGAAAATCCAATAAAAATAGCACTCTCCATTGACCGACTAAGTAGAGATTTAGGTGGCGCGCAAATTTGGGTAGATGGTTTTGCCCGCTATTTAGTGAAGCAAGGCCATGAAATTCATGTCTTGACATTCCTCGACCACAGTCAGGATGCTCCATATGCTGTGCATGTCCTGCCGGATATAGGTACCGTCCTTTTCCGAGCCAGTGCAATGAATCATAAGGCCGCCTCAATTTCGGCGGACGCATTTTACGATACCGGAGTGGCTTGGTCCGCTGATGTGTTGCAACCTCATGCTGGCTCAGCCGTGTATAGCGAGCGTCAATGCATCGACGCCTTCGGGCCAATCTTGAGATTGCGTGCCGCGCTGTCCCCACGCGCCATTTGGCGGCGCAAGGCCATGATGAAGCTGGAACAAACTCAGTTACACAATGCGGGGAAAATAGTCGCTGTGTCAGGTCTTGTCGAGCGTCTGCTGAACAGGCAATACGGCATTCCACAAACCGCTATTTCGGTGATTCACAATGGCGTTGACACATCAAGATTCGATAGAAGCCTCTTGCAAAGACGGCGCGACTTTGAACGTGCTAGTCTTGGCATTAATGACAAAGAAATCATTTTTCTAGTCCTGGCCAACAATCTTATGCTGAAGGGTGTCGATTTGGTTATTCGCGCCTGTGGATTATTGAAAAAAAAAGGATACTCGGGCGCCCGATTAGTCGTGGCTGGGGCCAACCCGGATCGAAAAATGTTAACTTTGATCGACCAAGAAAACGTTGCTGGGATTACAGACTTTGTTGGCCATGTCGAGGATGTTACTGCTTTATTGGCCGCGGCCGATGTGTTTATGCATATCACTCGTTGGGACGCCTGTAGTCTGGTGACGATAGAAGCCATGGCAAGCGGTTTGCCGGTTGTGACAACTTCGAGGAATGGTGCTGCGGAATTGATAAACCCAAGTATTGACGGAATTGTGCTTTCGGATCCTGAAAATGTAGAAAACTTGGTAGAGACCATGCTCAGTCTATTCGACCATGACTTAAGGCACAAGCTAGGGGCTAATGCTTATCAAAGTGCCCAACGCTTTGATATAAATATCAACTTTCAAAAAGTGGAGCAGTTGTTATTGTCACGTCAATAGCTTGTCGGGTAAATAGACCATATTCCGGTTCTGTTTTCCCGTCGGTCAAACAAGGAAATTAAGAGGAACGAGGAAACGCAGTTAAAGAATGATATAGACTCTTTATCTTTCCAAGCGGCCGGCAAAAAAATGAAGATAATTCTAGCAGTCAATGCAATCAAACCACCCTTGACGGGAATCGGACTGTACACCTGGGAGTTGGCAAACCGCTTACCCAGCATGCCTGAAGTCAAGTCGTTAAAATATTTTTCAAGTGGCCGCTGGATAAATGATGTCGCTTCTCGCCTGGAACAAAATACATCCGCGCTCGCTGCAAGACGCCAGCTTTTGCGCAATCCTATTGCGGTTGCTGCCTATCGACGGTTATCACCGTTATTGTTGCGCCAACGGTTAAAAACATTTTCCGATCATTTGTTCCACGGTCCCAATTTTTACCTACCGCCTTGCGCCGGACCAGCCGTCGCGACGATACACGATCTTTCAATTTTTCGGTACCCGGAATGCCATCCTCCCGAACGGGTTGCCTTTATGCAAAAGGAAATTCCACTATCGCTTAGCCGGGCTAACTTTCTAATTACCGACTCCGAATTTATCCGGCGCGAGGTGATTGAGTTTTTCAATTGGCCGGAAGCTAGAATCCGAGCCGTACCGCTTGGTGTTGCCGACAAATATAGGCCACGTGGTAGTGCTGAGAGCCAAGCGATTATGGATAAATTCGGCTTGAGGTATCAAAGTTACGCACTGTTTGTGGCCACTATTGAGCCAAGAAAGAATATTTCTACGCTCTTAAGCGCTTATGAGGCGTTGCCTATAGCGATAAGAAATCGCTACCCTCTAGTATTGGCTGGCGACTATGGCTGGCGGAGCGAGGACACCCACCGCCGCATCGATAAGGGCCAGCAAGCTGGCTGGCTGCGCTACCTGGGCTATGTGTCGGAGACCGATTTGCCGGTGCTGTTTTCCGGCGCGAGAGGATTTGTTTATCCTTCGTTTTACGAAGGCTTCGGGCTACCGGTGATAGAGGCAATGGCAAGCGGTTTGCCGGTATTAATATCCAATCGCTCATCGCTCCCAGAGGTTGCGGCCGACGCAGGTTTAATCGTGGAAGCCGAAGATGTTGAGGCGATGACCGAAAAGCTTCGAGTGTTGCTTGAGGACGATAACTGGCGTGCTGGTGCGGTAAGACGGTCACTCGATATAGCTAGTCGTTATTCCTGGGATTTGACGGCGAGGAATACGATAAATGTCTATCGAGATGTTCTCGGCTCGGTCAGCGATTGAAGTCAATTTTTGATCCTAACTAAACCGAAGGAAAAGTTTCAAAGATTGAAAATCCGAAGATGCGTGTTCGCCATGTTGAGCGCAGCCATCCTTTGACATTCACGGTTATTTTTTACTTGGACGACGATGCGGGTTCTACATTTTTATAAAACGTCTTTTCCGGATACGGTTGGCGGTATCGAACAAGTGATTAATCAAATTGCCCGCGGAATGAGTAAACTTGGTGTGGAAACCGATGTGCTGTCACTAACGCCGGAACGAGTCCCCTCTACTTTAGAAATTGACGGATATCTGACCCATCGCGTACCCCTGGATTTTCAGATTGCATCAACGGGTTTTTCATATTCGGCCTATTCCCGCTTTAAGCAACTCGCCAAACAGGCTGACCTTATTCATTATCACTTTCCGTGGCCGTTCATGGATGTGATGCACTTCGCCGCCCGACTCAAGAAGCCGTGCCTTGTTACCTATCATTCAGACATCATTCGCCAAAAGCATCTATTGAAACTATATCGCCCGTTGATGAATCGATTTTTGGCAAGCGTCGACAAAATCGTAGCTTCCTCACCTAACTATTTTTCCACCAGCGACGTGTTAAAAGAGCTATCGCATAAAGTGGACGTTATTCCATACGGCTTGGACAGAGCAACTTACCCTCCGCCTACACCTGACGCGCTGAGGGCTTGGCGAGAAAGACTTGGGCCAAGGTTTTTTCTATTTGTGGGTGTTCTGCGCTATTACAAAGGCTTGCATGTGTTACTGAAGGCTGCGCAGGGCACTGACTATCCGATAGTGATAGCGGGTTCTGGTCCAATTGAACGTGAATTAAAAAATCAATCTGAGCAAATCGGTTTGAAAAACATTCATTTTCTTGGCGTATTATCCGAGAGTGACAAGTCAGCGTTATTGACGCTATGCCATGGCGTAGTATTTCCATCGCACTTGCGGTCGGAGGCCTTTGGTATTTCTTTACTGGAAGGGGCAATGTACGGCAAGCCGATGATCTCCAGCGAAATAGGTACCGGGACAACCTTTATAAACATTAGCAAGAAAACCGGATTAGTGGTACCGCCCTCTGACCCGGCTGCGCTCCGACAAGCCATGCAATATCTCTGGGATCATCCGGATGAAGCAGCGTTAATGGGCACCCGTGCGGAGGAGCGATACTATAAGTTATTTACTGCTGAGAATATGCTTATGGCCTATCGGACACTCTACGAGAATTTAATAGACTCCTAATGCCATGGCGTCAAATGGAGCATGGCGTGGCGAGATTTTAGTTTCGTATTATGGAGATCTAGAACACCTAGATTAGTGGTTTTGGCGACTCCAATATCTTCGGTTAAGTATCGGTTTCCGTTCACGGGAATTAGAAGTCTGTTCAGCAAGCTTTTGATTATGATGATTTTTTCTTTAGAAAAGCAAAACAACGCCAATCTTGAAAGAGCAGTTCTGGCACAGGAAATCATGTTTCCAAATGAATGAAAAAACAATGATGAGTAGCACCGCACTTATTTTGGGAGTATCTGGTCAGGATGGTGCATACCTGGCCAAATTTCTGTTGGGCAAACAATATAGGGTTTATTGTCCGGCGTCAATTATCTTTT